>WLWG01000561.1_pt1 | contig 37926 bp, 60 predicted proteins | sample 6712871 | NCBI WGS metagenome assembly WLWG01 (sample SAMN12718693, study PRJNA515312) | sponge metagenome | isolation source: marine sponge | host: Mycale hentscheli | place: New Zealand: South Island, Marlborough, Capsize Point | collected 2003-05-01
TAAACAAAACGTTAGAAACAGCAAGAGTCTTACAAATACTCAAACTCGTAAGTGTCTTGCCAGTTCTAACTTCCATGGCAAGATAAACAAATTTGTGTTCTTTTAAAACATTAACACCTAATCTAACAATCTCTTTTTGATAATCTCTTAATTCCATAATTAAAATTCTATTTCTAAGTTTTTTTCTAGTTCATGCTTATTTCTAAATCTAATCCATCTTTGAGTATCTCTACCTTCTTCAGGATCACAGTCATATCTAAACTGATTATAAGCTATTAGCCACTTATAAAATTTAGTTCTTGATATAGTCATTTTAGCTTTTGGAGCAAAGTCTGGATTGTCTTCAATAAAATCAATGTACAAGTCTTGCTTATAAGACCTTTTATTTAACGCCAACGACTCATGTTCTGTCATTCCTTTTAACAAACCACACCACTCTATAAACTCATGACAAGTTTCAGCTGACAATCTTCTAATTTTTAAATTAACAAACTCGCTTTTTATAAGACCATGCTGTAAGTACATTTGCAAGCATTCTATCATGTAATTATCAAAAGCACACCACTCGTCTTCATCCCATTCCCCAAACATTAATCTTCCAAACTCTCTTATCGGAGTGTTGTCTCTAGTATAATGTTGTGCTAATTCTAACTCCCATTTTCTTCTTTCAAACGAACTGCCTTTTCCTTTTATAGCATAGTTTGTAGTGATACATACTTTTGGAGATTTTTTAAATGGTATTTTAATTGCATCTTTATTTTTCTTTTCTAAGGTTAACCCTTCTGTAACAACAGAAAATAATCTTTCAAAATTAAAATGCTTACTAACATCATCAAAACAAAGTATTTGTGTGTCTGCACTTACAAGTTGATAGGCAAAACTTTTTTCAAAATTAAAAGACTTGCCATCAATAACTACTAATTTTTTCATGTGTCCTAAAGCGTTCATGAACAAACCTTTACCGGTGCCACCTTCAGGATTATCAGAAATGACCTCATCGTTTAATATAGTTGCGGGACAATAAGATAAGTTTTTCCAAGCGTGTAATAAATAACCTATCGTAGACTTCATTGAGTTTATTCTTGTTTTTTCGCCATTACAAATGTTTTCTATAAATGACTTATAATCGCAGTCTGTTGATTCGCATTCAATATAGGGCCTATCAATCACATGATCTTTCCAAACGTAACCTCCTAAATCTAAATAATCAATAGAGGTTATATTATTATATGTTATTTTAACTGCTGAGTTGTTGTAATATAGATAAGCACTACCTTTTGTGTCTTCAATAAAATACACATCAATAGATGAAAGCAAGGTCAAAAACTCTTCCCTGAAATACCTTGTACATTCAGCAAAATGATTATAAGCCTGGATTTCATCAAGATCAATTAAATGATTTAAAATAAAATCTTTAATTTCTTTTTCACTTGTGTGATCAATTAAATTATTTGTTACTCTTACAAACACATAGTTCTTACTTCCTTCTGGATTAAATTTATAGAATCCATGCTCTTCTAGAAAGTGTTTAAACGATATGTGTATTATCTTAACAACACCTTTTTCGGAAACAGACCAAAATTTTTGACTTGATTGTTCATCCTCAAGCCTGTGGATTACGTTATCTATTGTGCCGACCTCAATACTTTCTTCCTCTAATTGAGATCGGATTTCTTTTTTTGGCACTCCTCTTTTTAATTTAGCTTTAATTAAATTAACTTTATCTTCATCTTCATAGTATTGGGTGCCAAAGTCTTGAACATTTTGATAAGCTGAATTAATAGTTCTTTTTATTTCTCCTTGTTTAAAATTTTGAGATGAAAAAGTATTCATGACATACTCGGCTAAAGTTTTAGAAACACCGAATCTGTTAAATGCTGAAGCTAACACAAACACATTATGATTTCGTTGACCTTCAACCATAGGATATTTTTTCTGCCACCATTTAGTCAAAATGTCTACAATTTTATTTTCATCTGTAATTGGAATAGTAGGAATATCTAAGTTTTTTGTCACTTCTGTGTACTGCTCCTCTTCAATTTTGTCCCATGTACTAGATTGTTCATTGATGTAAATTAATGGATCGTATGATTCATAACAAACCCTAGAAATATTCTTACAGGTTTTGTCAAAATAAGTAGAGTTTAAATTATTCTGGATGCTTACAAAATAATTGACATGATTCTCAGGATCAGCAGGTATTCTAACTAATGCTTTTAATCCTTTGCCACTTGGAGAAACAAATACACTATAAATGTGTTTGTTTTTAGTGAGCTTTTCTTTGTCAGACAACATCTCTTTAACTGTAGCATAACCATCAAAATCTAAACACAATAACCCACTGTGTTCTTGTAAAGATTTATCATTTCTTTTAGTAAACTTGCCACTAAAACAAACAGCGGGAAGCTTTTGCTTTAACAAATTCCTAGCTTCCTTATTTTTTTCTGCTCTTATTTTTTTTACTAAGTCTTTAGACGCCCCCTCTTGTATTCTTTTAAGAATAACATGGACATCTCTATAAAAAGGTTGGGAGGTAACCTTTATGTCTTTAAATATTGTTATCTGCATTGTTTGTTTTAAATTAAAAAAAAAAGAGGGATGGAAGTGCAATCTTAAACTTTCCCTCTTCCCTTTTTATTAGTTAGTTAAAATAAATCCTCAGATGATTTGCTTTGATTCGCATCATTTGACTGAGGTTTAACATACTTGTCACTAATTTTAATTGAAAGTTTAACATCTCCACCTTGAGTTGTTCCTTTCCAACCAGCTAATTCTTTTTCTGATCCATCAGGTAACGTAATTGTACCTTTGTAATCAGGCTGATTTTCTTTTTCCTTATAGCTGTTCTTAAATAAAGAGCCACTACCATTAGGGTGTACATACTTTTCTGCCATTATTTTATTATTTTAATTTTTTGCTCCAATCTTTCTAGTGTGTCATAGAGAATAAAATCTTTCTCTAACCTAGAGGTGCAGGTGTTTGGAACGTCCACCCACATTACTCCTTTTCTTGTTGTTTTTACAGGACTAAACTCCTTAAAGAATTTCTTTATGGATATAGTTGTGTATGTTATGAGTTTTTTCATTACTAAAAAATTTATTATAAACTTCAGTTGCTTTTTCTACTTTATTTTTACCACCCTCTATAAAATTAGGCGAGCAGTCGTAGATACCTAACTGAAACGATTGTTTATCTATTACATAAAATCTAAGTGGTTTATTAAAAAACCTTTGATACAAGTAAGCTTGAGAATCATAATTGTAATTCATACAACTCCAATAAAATTTAGAAATATCATTAGTTGTCTTGATGTCAATTACAAATTCATCTGTAACAATGTCAGCTTTCCCTTTCCAAGTGTTTCCCATTATCTCACAAATTTGTGGAACTTCATACTTGTTGCCATCTTTATATATTTCATCAAACATCTCAAGATTTGATTGCATCTTGTCAATTAAACTATCAAGATGAAGCTTTTCTTTTTGAAGCAATAATATTTCATTTTCCCCACAAGCTTCCTTGTAAGCTTTAGTTGATCTAGAAGCTACATCTATAATTTTAAAGTCTTTAATTTTATTAGGCTCCAATATTGCCGTGTGAAAATAACTTCCCTCCACCATAGCTTTTGTTTTAGCTTGTGAAACCTTAAACTTTTCCGGAAACTTAAGCAAGTTTAGTATGTCGGAGTTTGACAGAAATTGTTGTCCATACTCCCCATAATATTTGTTATCATCAGTTAGATTACTGATAATTTGTTTTGTAGATTCAGACATATTATATTTTTTTAGCTATTTCTTTTTTAACCTGAGAACTAATTTTATATTTAGTAGATAAAGTTTGAATTATCTTCTCTAATCCATCTCCTCGCTTTTTAGATATGTAATTAAGAACTTTTTCCCAATTATCGTCCCCTACCTTTAAAGTGTATGTAATCTCTTTTTTTGGCTCTTTAGGTACCTTAGATTTAGGACTTGCAATATTTACTAAATCCTCGCCTTTAAATATCGCTATACCTAATCCATGCATGGCAATAGCTTTTGCAGTAGACCTTTGTATGGCAGTATTGACATCCATAGATGTTATTTTAGAGATAGGAATTGAATTGTTTCTGTAATCCATTACGGGTAAATAATCAATATGTTCAATACCATTTACTATTATACCAACTTTTACTGAAGCAGTATTTCCATCAGTAAAATAAGGCAACTCTGTTTGTGCTGATTCATAAACTTTTCTTTGTGCATCAGGATAAGCCTCTTTGACAAGCGACCAAGCATTTGCCCATGATAGGTAATTAAAATTTCCCTTTTTTTCTGCCATTCCTTTTACGTTGATGGCTGACAACTTTTTAAAATAATTTTCCATTTGATTTGATTTGATTTAATTTATTTTTATTGATTGTGTATTTTAAAAGAATATTATCTCTTCTTTTTTTTAAATTTTGAATATGCTTATCATTCTTGCGTGTATTAACTTCTGTCTTAATATTTTCTTCAATTATTTTTAATTTATGAAGACAATTATTTATTTTAACTTTATAACATCCAATTAACCATCCCTCATCATAAAAATAATCGTATTCTTCTAAACTACATTCTTTAAAATAATCGCCACCTTTCCCCATATTAAGAATTTCTATACGATCAGAAAATTTTTGAATTTTAATTCCGTTAGCTATAACAGAATGCATTTTTTTAGTTTTAGTTTCAATAGCTTTTCTATCCTTTAAAGCTTCTTCAAAAATGTAGTTTAATTCTTCAATTATCATTTTCTTGAATTCTTTTTACCATGTTTTGAAAATCAGGATCGCTGTTAATAAGCTGAACAGCTTTTTTATAACCATGTTCCATTGTTGAATGAGAAACATGATAACCTTGTTCTTGTAAAAAGGTTTTAATATAACTCTTTTTAATAGGTCTTTCAATACATAAAAAATAAAGAATTTGTCGAGCATCTACTATGTGACTAACTTTAGTTTGGGTGAACAATTGCTCTAGTGTGATGTTAAATTGTTTTGCTACAGAATTAGCATAATAATCAAAAATATCTTTTTTCATTTAATTTAATTTAATAAAGGTTTCTACCACCAAATCCCCCATGCTTTCACATGGAGGGAATGAGGGTAAGTTAGTGTGGCTTTCGCCTCCTATTTCTTACTATCTAAACAAACAAAAACTGCGTTTCATATAGTTCTTCTAATTCTGGATCAATAATATACATAGAAAAGTAAATTTACTTTATTTTATTATTATTTCCTAGCACTTCAATAAGTTTATTTAACGGAACTTCTTTGGTTAAATATTCTTCGCTCCCGCCCCACTCGTTGCATTGTGCAAACTTACTTTTAAAAAAATCTCTTTCACTTGAACATATTACCAGAACTTTTCTTAATTCTTCGATTTGCCCCTCTAATTCTAAAACTTTTCCAATTAACTCTAAATTATCTTTTCTATAATTCATGACAATATTTTTAATAAGGTTAATAAAACGATGAAACACAAGCTTACTAGCAATGTTGTTTTTAATACATTGAAGATTTGATTTTCTTTTTCTGGACTTCGCCCCTGATTACTTCGGTATTGTCTTTTTTTATTTTTCATCTAAATCTTCTATTAAAAATTGAACGTCATCTATTTTACTCAGTATTTCGTCTCTTTCTTCAGAGTCTGGAGTTCTATCCATTATTTCTGAATAGACATTGTCTAGCATTACTATTACATCTCTCATAACTTGTTTTTAAAATTATTTAACACAAATGAAGAATTTGAATCTCTACCCTCCACCTCTCTATATTCTATAACATCACGAATAAAACTTTTAGGATAAGTTAAGCATAGAGCAAGTTGCTCAATCCATGCTTCATTACTCATCATACAATTATCAATGTCTAATTCATAATAGTTAGTAAGTACATCGACCCATTCCTCATAGTCTGGAATTACAATTCCTTTAATAGATATGCCGTTTAAACGACTTGCTTTTTTATTGCTCATAATATTATTTTTTGATTTAATAAATTTTGTGCGGTTCTACCGAACCAACCTTGTAATTTGTAAGCTAGTCCTGTGTCATGAAGATGTTGCCATGCTTCGATTACTCTATCTTCATCGTTGCACGGAATCCATCCCTCAGCAATACCTGTGGCAGTATAATTATCCATTATATACAACCCTCCTCCCTTTCATCAGCATATTCACAAGCATTGTTATAAATGTTTCTATGATTATTTTGAACAAAATCCACAAAATTATTAAACCATTCAAACAAGGGGGTTTGTGAAAACTTCTCAACATCAGTCGGTTCGGTTTCTTTTAAATGAGATATTAAACTATCTAAGCCATGAACAACGCCCTTGTGTTCATATTCTGAATGACTATCATTAACCCACTCAGTATCGTTTTTTAAGTCGGTAGCAATTGCTATAATTCTATCTAAATTCATGTTCATGATTTTTTCTTTTTTATGGATTCAATTATAATGTCTTCACATTTTTTCATGTGTTTTTTCATAGGCATGAAATCATCAAAACCTATGTGTTCGTGTCTATCGCCAAATGTTAACGAGATTTTCTCGATTAAATTTGATGGCGTGAATGTGTCGATAAATTCATCGACAACTTGCTGATCGGTTTTTTTTACTTTTTTACTCATAATTTATTATTTAATTTAATTTAATTTTTAATCTATTGTTCCTGATGTATTACCTCTTTTTAAATAATACTCTTTTTCTTTTATTCTTTCCCTTTGTAATGCTTTTGCATGATTATAAATCTGAGCCTCAAAAAATTCTCTAACTTCGTTCATTATTTCTGTGCCATAATTTTTAAAAGTATCGTGCAGAATTTTATCATAGTCTTCAAAATCTAAATAATTAATATCTAAATTTTTAGCTATCGCTTCAATATCTTCTGTTGACCATATCATCTCACTACCCCTATAGTCTGAATATTGGTAAGTGGTTTTTATTTCTTTACTCATGGTTTTCATATTTATTTTGGTAAGCATATCGCCAAACTTTATCATGAAATTCATCACACAAAAAGTCGATATAAAAAGTAGTTATATCCATGGCGTTTAAACGCACTTCTTTAATTTCTATATTATCTTCAAAAGGATGTTCGTGTGTTTGCTCTTTCCAATAATACTTATAATCTATCTCAAGATCATAACTTCCCATGTTTTCTTTTATTGTATAAGTTCCTTTTACGTTCATGATAAATTGAATTTAGCTTTAAACTCTTTTTCTATTTCTGATTTTTGGTCTGGTGTTATTCCCAGAAATTCATCAATCAAAACCTCTATTTGATTCTCATTATATTTTTCGGAATATCTACCGATTAACCGATAATCTTTAGTGTATTCATTCCCATCAAAATAAGTACATCCACCATCGCCATCATTCCAGATGGAAAGACCTTTGATGTTTGTCTTGCATTCATACCCTACTCCTCTTCGAGTATCAAATTCTCTGTAACTTCTTACTTTTAATTTCATAATTTACTTCTTTTAAATCTTATTTTCTTTTCCCATAATTGGGCAATTAATTCACACACCACATAATAAGATGCTTTTATGCTTTTGTTATCAAATTCTTGATAAAGAATATCATTACCTTTTACTATTAGTGACTGCCAATCTTTATCTATTGGTTGATAGTTTTTCTCAAAGGTGTAACCAAGAGTCTCTATTTTTTCTATTACAGGCATTAGCCAATCCCAAGATTTGTGGTATTTTAATTCCGTATGTTCATCACACCAATCAATATCAACTTGATCTACTCCCATAAATTCCGCTATTAATCTATTTTTATCTATCATATTAATTTTTTTAAGGTTACATCTTTTCTGAATACTTCATAATGTGCCAACACTTTATTTGACGCATGAATGTCTGATGTAAGTTCAGGATAAAAAGTTATGTATTGTCTTCCTGAAACATCGCAAGTGTGCAAGTTCATCTCTAATGTATCGCCCGCCTCTGTGACAACTACACCCCAAGTGTCTTCTTCCCAATAAAATTTTTCTTTACTCATAAGTTTTTTTGTATTAAATCTATTATTTCATCAAACTTTTCGCACCCACAGGCAGTTTGTGAATCCTCTATACAAGGTGTTTCGTCTCTTAAATCCCTGAGTTTACTAATTATATACTCTTTACTCATGATTTAGGGTTGTTTAAACGATGTCTTATCGCTGTGAATTTTTTTAACTGATCAACAACTATGTCTAGCATTTCGCCGTCACTTAGAAAATCTTCCGACCACTCGTTTTCAGAATGTTTTGGGTTTTCAACGTAATCTATAAGTCGTTTTAGAAAATCAATATTCTTTTGTCGATCTTTTTGCAACGCTTCGACCTGTGCGTTTTTACAATCCAACAATTGCTTTGTTGTCTCGTTACTGAAATTTATATTTGTCATAATTAATAATTTACTTTTTAAAAAAAATGCCGAGGGGTTTGGAGTATCGCCACCCCTCGTAAGAAATTAGTACCATTGTTTCAATACTCGCCTATTTCTACATTTTAAAATCAGCCTTACTTTTATCCCGTTCCTTAATGTACTGAAAGACTTTAAGTCTCGTTCGGTTAAGTAGCCGTTGCAACGGCATTGGTTCTGGAATAGCTTAGTCTGAGTTCCAGATTTAATCTCAGATACTGACTGCGTTTAAACGCTTTCTTTATTTGTTTTTAAACTCCCTGTGACTCCACTTTACATCAGATAAGTTTTTCGATAACATAGGTGCGACCTTTAAAAAAGATTCGACTAACCTTATTTCATCGGAAGACATACCCTTAGTGTCGCCCTCTAAATACCTTTCAATATTTCCTTTTTCTTTACTCATGATTAATTAATTTTAATGATCTGCATTATTGCATTGATGCGGGTACAGGATTCGAACCTATGACCTTGAGTTTATGAGACTCACGAGCTGACCACTGCTCTAACCCGCAATTATTTTTTACCATGCGTCCATGTGAACGTTTCCTAACATCGCTTTCTTTGTCATTTCTTTTTCTAATGACATATACTCCTCAAACACTTTTGTGAAATTGTCTAACAAAGTTTTTTTGCTTCCCTTAATTCCAAAGTATTCTTTTACTTGTGATACTTTCCACCCTCTATGTGGTTTTACATTTAACTTAGTCCAAAGGGAAACATCTCTTTTAGAAACTATTAAATTATACCTCGCTAAATTCATTTTCTTTTTGCCATTGACACAATTTTCTATGTAGTCATGAAAATCAGCCCAAAATTTAGTGTGGCGTTTAAACACTCTTGGATAATTATTTAAATTAATTTTAGTCATTTTTTTTATTTTATTTATCCCAATCTTTCAGAGACTTGATTAATTTATTGAAAGGTTCTATTCTTTCCCTTTTTTCTTTAGCTAATCTGATTTGTTTTAGATAGATTTTTTCTTCTAAAGAAATTAACTCTTTATTTCTTTGCCCTGATTTTAACAAGCCAAACATATAATCAATATTTGAGCATTTAATTACTGCACTTGCTTGCTCAAGTTCAGAGGATTCAATATCCCCGTCCGCAATTTTTGCGACTAGCTTACGAATTGATAAAATACTTAGTATTTCTTCGCATTCTTCGGGAGTCGTTAACATTTCTATGTCCAGACTTCCATCAGTTTTTAAAATTCCATTAGTTAAAAGTTTCATTCTATTTATTTTAAATTACAGATGATTTAATTTGTCTTAGAGTAGGTGCCACCATTTTACACCATTTTATTATTTATTTGATAATTCAATCGTAACTTTTAAACTCGGAAACTCTGACCTTTTACGCGTTGTCCTTTAAGATTATTAATCTTTTGTTGTCAATTACTTTGCTAATATATAACTAAATATTTATTAATTCCTAATTAATTTAATTTATTTTCTTTTACCTCTGTTATTTTTTTTCTTCGGTACGTTTAAACGCTCTTCAATTTTTGCTTTGTCGTACTCGTTTGCTGACTTCCATAAACTTCTACCGATTCTTTCTAAAAATGTTTGTAGTCTTTCAGCCTGTGTTTCTTCCATTACATTATAATTAATTAATAAAGATGTAATTTCTTCAATGTCTGTCCCCATGTCTTTATGAAGAAAAAAAGTCTCTAAAATTTCGCCGACTCGTTCCCTTAATATTGCGGATTCGATTTTAATGTGATTTAATTTTGATAGTTCAATGTGTTTACTGCTCATGATTTTTTATTTAATTTAATTTTGGTTAATATTAATAATTCGTTTTTAGTATAGACCGCGTTTAAACGTTGTCTTTTTGCTTTCTTTACATTATGGAAAAATTGCGCTTTGTTGCTCATAGTTTTATTTATTTAGTTTAACTTATTTTTAATTGTTCTTTTTTCATGCGTGCGCCGTGTCCTATGTACGCAATTATTTTATTTTCTTTGCTCCAACACGCGCGACATTTTAAACATTTCCCGCCGTTCTCGTATGCTTTACAGATTTTGAAACTAGGATTTAATTTTGTTTTGTCGCTTATTATTGTGCTTTGATATTCCGCGCCGTCTATGGTTTCCCCGTTTACGCCGTCCGAACTATAGCGCACAACTACGTTTGGCAATGCGTTTAAACGCTCTAATATGGGGCGGAACTTTGCAAGTTTGTACATTCTTGTCGGGATCCAATGAAAAACCCACGGCGTAGCGGTGCAAATTTCGAGGATTTTCTCAGCTAATCGAATACTATAAATGTCGCCAGAATCAAACCACCTGAAAAAGCGGTCATTCAAATTTAATTCCTCGATCATGTCTTGCGCCCAGTCGTCCCGCTTCCAATCTTTGCGGTTTTCTTCGCGTATGCTCTTAACGTTTTTAAATCTATAGTTTCCGCCGACGGCATAACAACCCTTACAAGCGGGAACAAGTGCGCCGTTCTTATCACGGGACGCGGGGCAAGTGTCCAACGCTTGAAGACTCCAAGATCGACACGGCATTTTACCCGCTTTACTAAATCTTATCATAATTTTATTTAATTATAGTTTCTACCACCAAAACCCCGCGCTATTTCTAGGCGGGGCGTCGGGGCGTTTAAACGCGCTTTATACTATTGTCAAAGCGTCTTCAGTTTCACAAGATAAACAGGTTCTAAGGTTGATTTTATCAATGTTCTTTTGTGAAGTTCTGAAACTAAAATCACAACACAAACATGAAACTTTAATATTACGCGTTCCTTGTGTTTTGACTTTTTTAATGATCATTCTATCATGTGGAAACTCGCCTATTTCGTCAACGATCTTTTGACAGGTTTCGGCTAATTCGGGCGATGCCGTCGTCGCTCTCATTGGACTCATTAAACCAATTTTTAACGCCATATCTCGAAAAGGTTTTTTATGTCCGTTTTTATTGTCGTCTATGGCGTGGATTAATTCATGCGCTAGAACGTCTAAAACTCGCGCGCTATTGCTACGATCGAAATACAACGGACTCATAAAAATCTCATGATTTCCCGCGCTACTGCATCGAGTATGATAATTTTCGCCAATAGTTAAGTTCTTTTGCTTTCTTAGTCCCGTACTCATTAAAGATACAGAAACGTTCACGGGTGGAACTTTTAAACCTACAGGATTAAAAACCTGTTTTTTCAATTGCTCGACCCCCATCAAGAGCCAAGTTTCGCGATTCATTTTAATTGTTGTCATAATTATTTTTTAAAGGTTTCAATGATTAAAGATTTTAACAGGTAACACAAAACCAATGCACAAAAAGAAATAAAGCCAACAAGTAAAGCAACCGCGATGAGTTCTTTTAAGTTGGTCGGCATTGGTAAGATTACAAATAAAATTCTGTACGCGCACCCCATCACAAAAACAGAGATAAACGCAATAGATGTAATTTGAATTTTTTTAGTCATATTATTAATTTAAATTATGCGGGCATTATTACCCTTTACCACCAAAAGCCCGCCGATAGGCGAGCCGTTGAAAGTGTTTAAACATGGTCATTTTTTTCTATTGTGAATCTCAGCGTTGATAGTCTTTAAAAATAAAATTGTGTTATCCGCTTTTTTTCGTGTCATTTTACCCTGATTTTCGAGTTCTGAATATTCAAAACGCGCTAAAGCATTACGCTGAATTAGTTGCTCATCTGTTAAGCCTTTGACGTACTCTGTAAATTTGTTGATCATAGTATTATTATTTAATTATTAATTATTCATCAAATCTAAACAATTAAAAGCAAATAAAAAAACAAATATTGTTTAAACATTGTCCAACAGAGGGGAAATAATTATTTAACTACTTGTTACATATATAACAATATGTTTAATAACCTGTAAATCAGTTAATTAAATGGTATTTCCTCAGGGCGTTTTGTTTTGGTTTTGAGATCATCGCGGGGGTTTTACTCTTTACCTCTGAGAGCGTAACAAATTGGGGAATGTCAACGGGGGAAGGTGTACAGGGTCAGGAAACAGACAAGAGAGCGCGTTTAAACGGGGCGGGGTAGGGGGTGCGCATGGGTGCGCGGGTACCCCAAACCAAAAAGCCAAAAAAATCAGATAAAAAAAAGAAGATGTTTAAACGGGGTCAAAAAAAAATCTGTTTTTATTTTGGGGGGTGTGTTGCTCAGAAGTATATATAACCCTCAACCTCTATGTATCTAATATCTCAAAAATATTTTCACTATATTTACAGTAAATAAAAAAGCTATGGCAAAAGATAATTTCGTAGACGGTCTATACATCAAGGATGGTAGACTAATCAATGATCGTCCTGATGGAATGACTGGAATTCAAAGAGCAGCTTCTATGAAAAGAGCTGTAGACAATGACAGAAAAATAAATAGGATAGCTGAGGGTATACAAATTGCAGAAGGTCGCAAGGGTATACTTAAGCAACTAAAATACTAACCGCATAGATTCGTTCTATTTTGATTGTTGATTGGAAAAGGGCTCTTAATTGAGCTCTTTTTTTTACGACGATTTTAAAATACAATATTTTACAATTTATTATGCATGCATAGTATATTTTTTTAGGCAACCCTAAAAATGTAGTGTTTGCGACAATTATCGTCACGGTAAAATAAAAACGTCACGCTTTTCGTCACGCTCTAACTAATTGATTTCTAATACTTTAAATACTATATTATTACTTTGCGACGATTCTGACGAAAAAAAACCTATTATACTATAGTAAAAAAATAAAAAAAATAAAAAAACATATATCTCTATATAGCGCTTTGAAATCGTCATATTCTTAATTTTCGTCACGCTGTATATTTATACAAATAATTACTATATTTGTTTTAAATCAAATTCAATTTAATGAAACAATCATATATCCCAAAAGACTTAACGTTTGATAACGAAGGTCGCTCAAAACTTATTTCAGGAATTACTAAAATTTCCAAAGCAGTTAAAAGCACCTTAGGCCCTAGAGGCCGTACTGTCTTGATTGAATCACCTGATCATCTTGCCGGCATAACTGTGACTAAAGACGGGGTAACTGTAGCTAACTCAATTTTCTTAGACGATCCTATTGAAAACCTAGCAATACAAATGATGAAAGATGCGGCAAGCCGTACTGCTCAGTCTGCGGGTGATGGTACAACCACAGCAATAGTGCTTACCGAAGCGATTGTTAATGCAGGTCAGAAACATTTAAAGAAAGAACATAACGTTACTGAGGTTATTAAACATATTAACAAGTACAGTGAGAAGCTGACGTCTATTTTAGAGAAAGGATCAAAGAAGATTACTAAGTCCAGGCTACTTGACGTTGCTACAATATCAGCTAATAACGACAAAGAGATCGGATCCATCATAGCAGAAGCCTACAATAAGGTTGGGGTTAATGGAATTGTTACAGTTGAGAAAAGTATGAACCACGAAACCTATGCTGAGGTGACTAACGGTATTAAAGTAGATCGTGGCTACACATCAAATCTATTTTTAAACAACCAACGTAAGGACGAGTGTATACTTGAAGACGTTATGGTGCTTGTATGTGACCAGGAGATTAACAACATCTTGCAGATTGAGAATGTACTGAAGCCAATTATACAGCAAAACAAGAAATTATTACTTATTGCACCATGTGCAACCAATGTAGTCAACACACTTGCAGCAAATGTTGTGAGAAATAACTTAAAGCTGTGTAATATTACACCACCACAGTTCGGATATAAAAGCCATGAGCTGATGCAAGACATAGCATTTGCAGTTAACGCCAAGTATTTTTCTGAAAAGACAGGTGATGACATTAGTTTAATCGGATTAGAAGACCTTGGTCATGTCGATAAGATTATTGTTGGCAAGAACTCTAGTGTATTAATTAAAAATGAGGCTGAGGTTAGCCAAGCTACGCAAGATCGTATCAATGAGCTTAAACAGCAGCAAGAGAACACAGCATTCAAAGCAGACAAAGACTTCATTAACGAACGTATTGCAAGTTTAGCTGGTGCCATTGGTTGTATTTACGTTGGTGCTAACAGTGATGTTGAACAAAAAGAAAAATTTGACCGAGTCGATGACTCGGTATGCGCAGTGCGCAGCGCCTTACAAGAAGGCATCGTGAGTGGAGGAGGGATAGCTCTATATATGGCCACTAATCAGTTCAATAAAGAGACTAAGACAGAGAATCAGAAGGTAGCATTAGAGATATTACTAGATGCTATACAGGTTCCGTTGAAACAAATCATAATAAACTCTGGTAAAAATCCAGATCAGATAATAACGCTTATAAACTTTAACGATGCTAACGTTGGATACGATGTGAAGAACGAGGTGATAGGTGATATGTACAAGATGGGTGTAATAGATCCATTAAAAGTAACCAAGAACGCATTAATTAATGCAGTATCGGTTGCAACCACTATATTATCCACTAATGCTATAGTAACACATGCCAGAGCTGTTTAAATCCGATAACATACCGGACAAAGTCCAGGAACAAATAAACGCTATTAAGATATTAGCCTCACAAGGCTACACAATAATTGATTTGGAGGGACATTTCATAACTAAATGGAATTTAGACAATCGTCAAAAGCCAAACATAACGTATAATCGAGTACCTAAACTACAACAATACTAATGAAGCCAATTGGAAAATATATTATCATAAATAAAATCGAAGAAGAGCACAAGACCGAATCAGGCCTGTTATTATCAGCGTCAGACGTAGATGAATTTAGATATCGTAAAGGTGAAGTAGTAAAAACCGGTAGTGATGTCAGTGTTATAAATGAAAACGATTTAATATACTACGATAAAAATGCAGGTCACAGTATGTTAATCCACGATGTACCTTATACAATTATTCTTGAGAGAGATGTCGTTGTTGTTTTATAAAATCGTTCATATCGACAATACTTTGTCTGTACACCTTATCCATGTAAGAAGCATCATTGCGGAATAACGGATTAGCATGTGCAGTTTCTGCAATTTCCTCACCATTTAATTTTTTATAAATCATAGTTACTATACGTTTTGACTTATATGTTAATTCATACAGTGTAGTTTCATTGCCTTTACGTTTACGCCATACATGTATCCAGTCATCCTTAAGTAATCTACCAAAACGTTTGATATCCCAACTCATCAACTCCTCATATTTGCTAAATTGTGTTTTGTTAAACATTTGTTCGCTATATAAGAACAATAACATTTCAAGATCAGGAGTAGACAGTCCATATTTAGCCTTAACCCAATATCTTATAACTCTCCAGTATTTTAAATAATCGTGTGTAGGTGTCCTTCTGGAGGTAGGCTTCCTCTTGTATACGCCCTTAGATTTCATTTTAATTAATTTGTATATTTGTAAAAATACTAAATAAAAAATTATGAGTGAAAGGTGTCGAGTATCTATAATGGGAAAAGACGGTTCTTTGAGTAAAGCAACCTCTAAACAAAAAGCATTAATAAAAGCTTGTAAAATAAAAAAACGAGAAGCGTTTAAAGAAAAAGTATCTAAAGGAATTACTAAAGGATATCAGCAAACTAAAAATACTTTTTCTAAAGCAGGAAAAGATGCAAAAGATGTATTGACTGGAAAGAAAAAAATAACATTGAAAAAAAAATAAAATGGAAATTATTATATTATTATTATTACTTGCAGGCGCAGCGACTCTTTATTTTTTTAATGTAAAAAAGAAAAAACCAGAAATTAAAAAATCTTCAAAAAAAATAATTAAAAATATACCTGAAGAAAAAGCAATATCTAGAAGCGAAATTAAAGATCTTCTAAAAAAGAAAAAATAACATTAAAAAAAAATAAATTATGCCAAAAGTAGGAAACAAAAAGTTTAGTTACACTAAAAAAGGAAAAGCAGCAGCTAAAAGCTATGCAAAAAAAACTGGTAAAAAGGTTAAGTCGAAAAAATATTAATGGCTAAAACAATTACCTCTAAGTATATTTCACATTCAAGTAAACGTCCTGGAGTGCATTCTAAGAATGCATCAAGAGGGCAGAACGGATATAAGTCGAAGTATAGAGGACAAGGACGTAAAAGATAAAAACATGGCAACAAAAATATCAGAAGACACAAATGTACAGTTAGATTTAAAAACGATCGGAATGATCGTGGCAGGAACTATATCATTAGCTGGTATGTGGTTTTCTCTTCAGGAAGACATGCAAGACTTACACAATAAGATTGATAGTTTTAGTGGTGATGAATTTGTCCAGAAGATGGAGTTCCAGCTTAAAGACGAATTAATTAGAAATAACGTAATTCAAATAGACAACGCAACAAAAGACTTAAAAGAAGATATTGAAGAGAACAAAGAGTCTATTAGAGATTTAGAAAACAAAGTATTTAAAAGATGAAAAAATTAATATCAATTTTTTTTCTATTATCAGTATTTTTTATCAGCGCACAAGATTTAACCTTGATGCATGTTAATGCTAAGTGGAATCAAAACAATAATTATAATCTAAGAGGTGTAAAGAATTGTAAAATTCAATACGCACTTTTAGAAGATCAAGCTCCATCTTTGCGAGCTCAGATAACTTCTGTGCCTATAATTATTTTACTTGACAAAAACGGAAAGCCAAGGGGACAATGGAAAGCAGGACTTAGTTTTAAGATTGATGTTCCGGTTGAAGAAATACAAAACAGAGTTAATGTAATAATGTTAGAAACAAGTCGCCGAAGAGCAACTTCAAATTAATAAATATGAAAAAAAAAGATTATAACAAGATTGGGTTTAAAAACAAAGACATTGATAAATTTGGTATGCTAAGTGTAAAGGCTGGCATAGATAATAATCCTGGAATTACTAAAGCTGATAGAATTGCTGGTGCGAAAATGAAAAAGAAAAAGAAGTAATGGCAAAAAAAGGTAGAACAAAAGGAAAAAAAGTTTGCTGGCAATACGGCAAAGGTAAATACTGTGGCACTTTACTACCCGGCATGGAAGATAAAAATAATAGATATGCAAGAACTGAGAACGGTAAAATAAAAACGTTACCTAAAAATAAATAATATGGCAAAAAGAGGATTATACGCAAACATTAATGCACGCAAAAAAGCCGGCACTTCAAGATCAAAAAAAAAATCAACTATAAGCAAAAAAGCTTATAGCAATATGAAAAAAGGTTTTCCTAAAAAAAAGTAATGGCAACACCTAGAAAAGGAAAGGCTAGAGTAAAAATAACAGCCTCGGGAAAAAAAGTAAGTTATGGACAAGCTGGTAAAGCTAAAGGTGGGGGCCCTAGGGTAAGACCTGGAACTTCAAAAGGAGACAGTTATTGTGCAAGGAGTTTAGGTATCAAAAGACGTTTGTCTAGAAAAAAAAGAAACGATCCGAATAGCCCTAATAATTTATCCAGGAAACGCTGGAAATGTGTAGGAGCTAAGTCTAGAAGATAGATAAAAAATTATTATTATATTTGTTATAAATAATTACTATTATGAAAAAACAAGGATATAACTCAAGACTAGATGAATCTTTAGGTGCAAAGCACGGAAAGAAGTCTCAATCTTTTAAAGATCGTAGAGACGAATCAAAAGCTATGTCAAAGAAAAAGTTTGGTCACGCTTATGGGGGAGACTCAGGAATGTCATACAGACACTCTTCAAGCTGGAAAAAACACGATCATTTAAAATGAGTTTTAAAAAAGTAGCAGCAAAGATTGCTAAAAAAGGTGGATACAGTAAAAAAGCTGCATCTGCAATATTAGCATCTGCTAGTAGAAAAGCTAGCCCTAAAGCTAAAAGAAAAAATCCTAAACTTAGAAAAGTTAAAGGAAAGGCAAAAAAATAAATTTAATCAAATGGCAAAAAGGAAAGTAATAAAAAAGGCTGACTCAGTACAAGATGTTCCTTATCAATCTAGGAATAGTGACATTGAGGCTAGAATAATAGAAAGACAAAAATATCTTGAAAGTCTATTAAAGCCGAAAAAAAAAGAAAGTAAAAAAGATGAGAAGTAACATTAAACCTTGTCAATGTGGAAACACACAAGATCCAGCAGGAAACTGTGATGGATCACACTTAAATTCATATTAAATCTAAAAATCAAAAGAATGAGCAAATCTAAAGGTCTTGGAGACACTATCGAAAAAATCACAAAAGCTACTGGAATAAAAGCTGTGGTCGAGAAAGTTTCTGAGGTTACTGGAAAACCTTGTGGGTGTCAACAAAGAAGAGACACTTTAAACAGAGTTTTCCCGTACGACAACAAGTAAAGAAAAGTAAAGAGAATTTTTAACCCTCTAAATTAATAACATGGCGTACCCTAAAATAACCGTTAATACCGGATTAGTATTAAACCCTATAGCAAGCGACACGCTTCCTATCCCTTCACCTGACTTACCACAAATATCTGGATCTACTACAGCAGCAACTACTGATAAATTAGTTGATGTTGGAGCTGACTTTAGTAATGTTGAGGTTAATGATATTGTTTACAACACAACTGATAAAACATCAGCGTTTGTAACAGCTGTTGATAGCAGTACAATATTATCAATTAGCGATGACATATTTACATCAACAGAAGATTATATTATATTCTTAGGAGGGCCACACGGATCTCAAAGAATTAATTCTTCGGAAGGATGTTTAATATATGTTGGAAGCAGTGAAGGAACAATGGACTTAGCAAAGTCTTATGTAGATATTAAAGTAAAAACAGTATCTGGAAACGATGTAACGTTTTCCAATTTTAAAGTAGGAGAATATTTACCTGTACAATGTTTACAGATTTTTTCTACTGGTACCGATGCAGCTGTTAGAAATAACTGCCTTGCAATATGGTAGACAAAACAGTACCGTGCCCTGAATATGTACAAACAAATTCAGCGCTAACTAACTTAGAAGTAACTTATGAAATCGTTAATAATGGAAGACTGGAAACTATACACAATTAATACTACGGCATTTGCATTGTCACTTACAGAAATAGAAATAACTTTAAAAATTATATTGTTAGTATTGTCCATTGGATATACGGTTCATAAGTGGAAGAAATTAAAATAAACTACTTATGATTAGTAAACATATATCTGAAAAAGAAGCAACAAAATCAATAACTGCTTTAAGGCTTGGATTGGCTAATACTCCTAACGGAAACGCATTAGCTAACATGAAACAACTTGCTGAAAAGATTTTTGAACCATTAAGAGAATATGTTGGTGGCCCTATAAAAATCAACAGCATGTATAGATCAGAAGCTCTCAATAAAGCGATTGGGGGCAGCAGCCGTTCACAGCATTGCCAGGGAAACGCAATGGATCTCGATGACATCTACGGACATAAAACAAACAAAGAGATGTTTGATTTTATAAAAGAAAAATTAGACTTCGATCAACTTATCTACGAATTCGGAAATGAAGAAAATCCTGACTGGGTTCATGTTAGTTATGTTGATAAAGAAAAAAACAGAAACAGAGTATTAAAAGCCGTTAGAGATAAGGGCAAAACAGTTTATATAGACATTACAGATAAATGAAAAAATTATTACTTTTAATATTATTAATATCGGTTGGTTGCTCATCTGTTCGTTTATCTACGTTAAATCACGAGCCACAAGATATAATTGTTTTAGAAGTTCCAAGTACAGTTAAAATAGATACTTTAACATATTCTAGGTTAAGTTGGAAAATAAGAACTGATTTTAGATTTAGATGGGATTATGCAAAGTTTGCAATGAACCAGCCTTATTCTTTTTACACATCGCCTTTTATTTATAAGTTTTGGAAACCATTGAGCCCGTTTGACGCTTATTGGAACCGAAGTCAAATATGGTATGATTGGGCTTTCGGATTTAATAACAGTTGGGGCTGGTATAGTTATCGCCCTTGGTTTTACAACAGTTATAATCATTGGAACAACAAAACTATTATGAAAGGAAGAAGAGGAGGGGTAGCTTATAATAATGTAGATAGAGTAGATGTTATTGCTGAAAGAATACAAAAAAAAATAAATTTAAACAACAACAAAAGCACGAGAGTATATAATCGCCCTGAAAAAAATAATTGGGACAATAAAAATAAATTTGTACCAAGAGAAAATCCAGGAAACAATATTTCTATTAACAATCCAAGAACAAGTTTCGAATCTAAAGACATCTCAAGAGTAGATGTAAATAGAACAAAAATTAAAATGAAACAATAAGTTATGGGAAAAATATTAGCAAAATTATTCGGAGGAGCTGGCGCAGACATAGCCGGTAAAATATCAGGTATTATAGATAAGCATACTTTTTCAAAAGAAGAAAGAGCTCAGTTAAAACAAGAGATGGACAAAGTGTTTATTGAGGCTGAAGCTGACATGCAAAAAAATGTAACAGAAAGATGGAAGGCAGATTTGCAGCACGGAAACTGGTTAACTAAATCAGTACGTCCACTCACTTTAATTTTTTTAGTAGTATCTACTGTAGTAATGGTTTTTATTGACAGCGGGTTTATTGCTTTTGATGTTGAAGAAAAATGGACGGATCTTTTGCAGCTCACTTTAATTACCGTAATTGGAGCTTATTTCGGAGGAAGGTCGATTGAAAAAGTAAAAAAAGGATAATTTCTTTTGATTATCTTTGTAAATAATAAATTACTACTATGGCAAGAATAAGTACATATCCATTAGACACACATTTAGTTGGATCAGATTATTGGATTGGATCGGACGCTGATAGTAACTACGCAACTAAAAACTTTACAATTGATTCCGTTGCGGAATACATGAATAGAGTTGCTACTCAACAACAAGCGTTAAGATTTAAATATACAAATACGATTCCAAGAACAGATGGATGTTTTTTTGGAGCAGACGGAGCAACAGCAGCGCCAACAGTAGCATACAACACTATAACAGGATTTACATTAAGTAAATTTGAAATAACAAATTTAGGTATTGATATATCTTCTTTCTATGCTAATCCTTTAGGAGGTTCTGAGGTATTACTTACACAGTGTGATGATGTGTCTAGATGGGCAGTTTTTTCATGGGTTTCTTCAGTGCAAAACGCAACTAATCCTAATTACTATGACATAGTTGTCGCATACAAGGGAGGTAACAATGGCTTAATTGCAAACAAAGATTATTTCATATCTTTGCTAACGTACGCTGGAGCAAATGATGCGAATTTTTTGTACACTTTAGACGGAAGCGCAAGTGTTTATGTTATAAATCATAATTTGAATAAATATCCGTCAGTTACAATATTTGACACAAACAATGCTAATGCACAAGTAGAAACGCAAATAGCATTTAACAGTTTAAACCAAGCTACATTAACGTTTTCTTTACCATTTACAGGGGAAGCGTCATTTAATTAATAAATAAAAAATTATGGCAATATCGTATTTATCAAGTATAGCACTTAACAACAACCAGCTTAAAACCTTTAAGGTTGATAATCAAGCTAGTGATCCTACAGTGTCAGGAGTAGGTCAAATGATATTTGATACTACGAATGATGTATTAAAATATAACACATCAACTGGATGGAAAACAGTAAGCTCAGGAATGGTGACCTGGATTTTAAAAGGTGACTCTGGATCTGATCAAACAATTGGAGATGGACAATCAGCATCAATATTAGGCGAAACAGGATTTATAACTACAACAGCTGGAGCAACTAGACAGGTTCAAATTACAATGGATGATAATGCGCCTAGTGCAACAGCCGGAAGTGTTGCGTATCCAGCAAGTATTTCGTACAATAAAAAAGGACAAATTACAGCAGTAACTGCAAGTACAGAGCCAATAACAGGTTTTGATATAAGTGATGGAACAAATACTCAAACAGTTGCAAACGGAGACACAATTACGTTTGCACACAATACCGGATTAGATGCGGTAATTAGCGCAACGGATACCGTAAGATATAATCTACAATTACAAGATTTACCAGACATGACTCAAACATGGGTTGCGGCTGATGAATTTATTGTATTAGATGGAACTGATCAAAAAAGAAAAGCAGGTAATGAAATTCCTATTAACTTATTAGGAACTCCTAGTGCTGATTTAGCAATGGGTAATAATAAAATTACTGGATTAGCTGCACCAACAGCAAACGCTGATGCGGCAACAAAACAATACGTTGACAACGCTGTTGTTGGATCCCTACAAATAAAAGGAGGGTTTAATGCTACAACAGGTGTTATTGATGGTGGAACTGACAATTTAACAACGGGAGCTGCAAGAGTAGCGATAGCGGTTGGAGATTTTTATGTGTGTACAACAGCAGGTGATTTCTTTGGAAACACAGCAACGCCACTTACAGTAGGAGATCAAGTTATATGTAACACGGCAGCAGCGGCAGGAGCTTCAGTTGAAGGAGATTTTGTAATAGTACAATCAGATACAGATTTAGCAACTGCAACTACGGTAGGTCTTGCAAGTTTTCCAACATCTGGAGGCTTAACGGTTAACGCTAGTGGTGCGGTAGCTTTAGATTCACAATCAGGAGTAGCCGGATCTTATGGCGCAGTAACAAAATCATTACAAATAACAGCAGACGGAAAAGGAATAATAACAGGTATTGCAGACGCAAATATAGCTATCCCATCTACACAAATTACAGACTTTTGTACAGCAGTTGAAGCATGTGTTGGAACAGGGTTGAATTATGCGGCAGATATTGGAAATAATTCTGCCACTACATACGCTGTAACTCACGGGCTAGGAACAAGAGATGTCATTGTACAAGTTTATGATACTTCAACTTATGAAACGGTTATTTGTGACGTAGTGAGAACAAGCACAACAGTAGTTACATTATCTACAACAACAGCACTTGGTACTGGTGCCGCTAGAGTTCTTATATCTGTAAGTTAGTTTTAATTTACTTACATGGCGATAAAATTTCTTAGTGGACAAACTATATCCGGAACATTAACGGTATCTGGAAATGTACAAGGCGCTACGTTTAATGGTCTAGCCATAAACACTACAGGAGTCAATAATGTTGCTAATCAAATAGTAAGAACTGAGGCTAATGGTTATGTAAATTTTGGCTGGATAAACTCAGTATCTGGAAACCACACAGGATCAATCACAAGAATTACAGCAAGCAACGATGCATATTTAAGATATGTAACACCAGCTCAATTTAGAACAGGTGTTACTGACGGATTTTACGCTCCCTCATCAACAGTTACAGGTGTAACTTCAGTAGCAACAGGCAACGGATTATCAGGTGGCACAATTACAAACACTGGTACACTTACTATGTCTGGTGATTATACAGGTATATTTACTGTTCATGAAGGTCAAGTTTGGGATCCAACTACTCAAGGCACTGCAAAAGGTTCAATTCATATTGATCCAGACGAGGGAACGGATCATGCTGGTGGAGCGCTTACATTTGGTGCATCTGATGCGAGCTCAGGCAGTAATTCTCAGGCAGGGATATACATAAGGTCAGACGGAAGTTACGGAACTAAAATGTATTTAGCTACAACAGATAGTTATGCTACGGGATCAAAAACTGCATTAAACATAGATCATTCTGGTAATGTAAATATAACGAGAGGTTTTTTACAAGTGTCAAATGGAAATATAAGTTTGAGCGGCACAGGACGTATACAAGGTGTTGATACTGTTAGCGCAAGCACTGATGCTGCAAACAAAGCGTATGTAGATGCGCATCCAGGATCCGGAGGTACAGTAACATCTGTTGCTACAGGGAATGGACTGACAGGGGGAACAATTACATCAAGCGGTACTTTAACAATGTCTGGTGATTACACGGGTAATTTTTCAATTACAGGAGCTAATCTTGCTGGAAATAGTTTTTCAGATCCTGATATAGTTTTAAGTATTACAGACGAAGACACAACAGCTTCTATAAGAAATAAAATGACAGGTAGTTCAGCTATAACAAAAGTTAGTGATGCCACTGCTCCGGCTCCAGGATGTTTTCAGGTTAATGGATCTTATTATCCACAAGGTTTTGGCCCTTATTATAAAATATCTGAAGGTGATGAATTTATATTTGAATTTTGGATAAGATATGTTTCAGGTGCAGCCACTTATAATCTTTTATATGCTGGTTCAAATTTTTATAATGCAGCTGGTACTTATTTAGGTAATTCACAAAGATACTGGGGTGAAAGTGCAGCAAATATAAATGCTAATACTCCGGGTTGGTACCATATATCTGGTACATTAGGCCCTAGTAGAGGTTCCGGTAATGGAGATATACCAACAACTGCTGAGTCAATGAGGTTGTTATTTCTATTTAATTACAATCCAAATGGAAGTATAGTAACAAATTATTGTGGTTTAAAAGTTTATAAATCAAATCCAACAGTCACTAAATTATATAGAAAAACTTTAGGTAGTGAAGCAAGTAGCTCAGGTAGAAACAGAGATTTAGTTGTAGATAGTAATGGTGATATTTATACATCAAGTGTAATTGCCCCTGTAGGAATGACACTAGATGTTGATAATGGAAATGTAAGCGCATTAACAATAGATAACGTAGGTTCAACTACATTTAGCGGATATACATATTTTCCTAATTATTTATTCCACGCAGGCGATACAAATACTCGTATAGAGTTTACAACAGGAACAGTTACTTTAAGAGGAGACACTTCAATATTACTCGACGGGCCTGTTACAGCAAATAGCTCTATGACAGTTGCTAGCACACTAACAACGAGTGGTCAAATTACTGCTAACGGCGTTATTTATTTAAAAGATAGAATAACACTACCGGCATCTGGTTTAAGCTCAGTTAGCGGGCGACCAGCCTATAATATATATCAAGAAGGTGGCGCTTGGACAAACCCATTTCCGGACTTATGTATTGCTATGCACACAGGTATTAAATTCGGAGCACACGCAAATTACAATGGAATGCGTTTTTACGATGATTATACTATGGCAACTCAAGTTATGTCAATTAATAATTCATCTGATCCATTAGGTGCAAACAACGTATATGTTACTAATAGTCTACAAGCTGGTTCAAGCTTAAGAGCGCCTATATTTTACGACTCAGATAACACTGCATATTATTTAAATCCAGCTAGCACAAGTAATTTAAGTAAAGTAGTATTTAATACAAGTAGCAGTGGTTTGCCTAGGCAAATTACAATAAAAGAAGATGGTGATACTGAAAATTCAATGGGATCATATCCTGGTGCTTGGACATCCGCTTTAAATATACAAAGTAATGACGCAAGTACATATTTATGGTTGTCACCATTAACATCTAACATACCTAGAATACAAACAAATTATGGTCAATTAGATTTTTATACAGGAAGTAATTCTGGTAGAGCATTGCATTTATCTGGTACATCAGCTAGATCTGAAATATTTTATGATTTACAAAATACAGCTTATTATGGTGATTTTGCCGGTACAAGTAATTTAAATGGACTAACAGTTGCTGGTACTATTACGGGCACTATTGAAACAGCTAATAAATTAGCTATTACAGGTTATCAAACAAATGGCCAAAGTTTTTATCAATCATCAGGATCATTTGCAGGGTTTAGTGGTTGGCACAACTATTACATAGGTAACCACGGGAATGGCTCAAATTATTACAATACAACAATTGCATTTCCTTTTTGGGGGCAACCAAGATACTCTAGATTAGAGGGTGGTACATCTAGAGGGCCTTATAATTTTTTAACTAATGAAGCCGATCAAACTATAGGGGTTTACTTACAAAGCACAACAAGTTTGCGTGCTCCTATATTTTATGATTACAATAATACTGCGTTTTATTTAGATCCAAGCACTACAGGAACATCAGTAAATGTAGCGGGTGATGTTGTAGCGTATGCTAGTTCTGACATTAGATTTAAAAACAATATTATACCAATAACAAATGCTTTAGATAAGTTAAGTAAGATAGGTGGTTACACTTTTGAGTGGAATGAAATATCTCACAAAGAAACAGGTAAAAAAGATATAGGTGTAGTAGCGCAAGAGGTAGAAGAAATATTGCCAGAGATTGTACAAACCAGATCTAATGGATATAAGGCTGTAGATTATCAAAAACTAACCGCACTGCTTATTGAGTCTGTAAAAGAACAACAAGTTATAATAAACGATTTAAAAACTAGAATAGAAACCTTAGAAAATAATTAATATCTTTGCAATTATGAATGTAACATATTCTTATAAAATAACACAAATGTTAATGGCTCCGTCATTAGATGGTTTAACAGATGTAGTCACGGTAGTTAAATTTGACTATATTGGAACGGATTCTGATTCAGGGTATGATGGAACATTTAATGGATCAATCCCTGTAGGAACACCTGATCCTAATAACTTTGTTCCATTACAAGATTTAACAGAAGATGAGGTTATACAGTGGGTTGTTGCAACATATCCTAGTTGGGATCATCCACAAGAAGTTATTTCAAATCAAATAAACAATCAGATAACTCCTGAGAACGAAAATGCTCCTATGCCTTGGGCTCCAGAGCCGCCAGAGCCACTTCCGCCAGGCGACGAGTAATTATAAAAGGTAATCTATAATTGATTATCTTTGTGTAAATTCTACTCTTTATGGCAATTAGATTATTAAGTAGCGAAAATATAAACGGCAATTTGGTTGTTACCGGTGAAGTTCAAATTCCTGCTTCAGCAGACGGTAATAAATTTACAATAACATCTTCAGCGACTTCAAATCATAATATTATAGAAATGGGCCAATTAGGCTCAGATGGTTTTTTAGATGTATCGGCAGCAGGCGGTAATATAGTAAGTCATCTTTCAGGTTACACTGGGTATGCAACTTATTTTTTATCAGATGTAGGAATTGGAACTAATTCGACTACAGCGCCATTAACTGTGCACGGTCAACAAAAATGGTATACAACAGCCGCTGACAATGATGAATTAAGGGGGTTTTTTAATCCTGGTGGCAGCGGAGATCCTGCCGTGCTTTCTTTATATCAATCTAATGCATCAACCGTTGGTATTGAATTAAAAGCGTCAGGTGATTCTTGGTTTAACGGTGGAGATTTAGGGGTAGGAATTATTAACCCTGATTCTAGATTTACAGTTTCGTCTAGTACTGCAAATAATGTTGCAAACTTCAAATCTTCAGACGGAACAGCTTATATTGCTATTTCTGATAATAGTTCTTCAACTGCCTTAGGTAATCAAATAGGTGTTGTTGGTGATAGTATGTATTTTGCAACGGCTGATTCAGAAAAATTGCGGATAGACACTAGCGGGATAGTTTACATTATGGGTGCAACCCCTAGTGTAAATAATTCATTTCAATTACAATATAATTCGACAGCAGGAACGGCTGAAATATATTCAAAGTCAACAGGAGGTAACACTAGCTTTGAGTTTTACACAAGTGACGGTGGTGTAACGTCTAAAAAGCTTACTATAGCCAACAATGGAAATTCAACTCTAGAAGGTAATCTTTATTTAAAAAAAGCGGCTAATCAAGGTCAATTATTTTTTGGAACAAATAACGATTATGAAATATTTGGTGGTGGTTTGTGGGGTTATTTAGGCTACGTATCCGCTACTTATCATAGGTTTTTTAGCGGCGGAACAGATATAGCTCGTATAACCACTGATGGAATTACATTAGGTGATGGTTCTCAAAGAAATATAACAGGGCCAACAAATCAAAGTTTAGGATTGTTTGCAAGACCAAATAATGCAAGTGAAGGTATAATATTTTCAACCGACGGAGGAACTACAACAGAAATGTTTATACAAGATGGTGGAAGAGTCAATATAGGGCCTGTGAATAATGATTTACCGAGTGCTTTAAATATTGTTCCAATAAACAACTATGATCAAACTAGCTCTGGAGGAAGAGAGACGGGCGGTATTATAATTAGAGGAGGTACAACCGGTGATCAAAATAATACGGGTGGTATTGGATTTGCTTTTGGTACTGGAACAGCGGGTATAACGGGTTATCAAAACGGTTCAGATTCAGACAGAGTAGGATTAAAATTTTTTACTCATGGCTCGGGCACGGGATCAGCAGCCTCAGCATTATCAATGATGATAAAAAGTGGAGGAGAGGTAGGTATTAATTCAGACGATCCTGGACAAAAATTAGCAATAGAAGGTAGCGGAACGGCCGATGAAAACGTTTTAAGAGTTAACAACCAAGCAAATGTTAGCTCAAGAATATGGCTTCGAAACTCAGGACAAAGTGCTTATATATTTAATTCTGGAACAACTCCTGATACTATTGCATCTGGTATTGCAGCACAAGGTTTTGGTATGGGTATTAATAATAATTCCCCTATACAATTTTACAATGGATTAGCAGCTAGTGTAAAACTTAGTATTGACTTTGATGGTGTTGCTAATTTTACAGGCCCTGTTATTGCAGGAACTACAAGTGATTATACTGATGGTGTTGGTGCTGTTGTAGGAAACTCTTCAGCTGGTGATAATGGTGGTATTGTAGATGTTCACGCTAACGGAGCTCATAGATATTATACTCGTATAGCTCATGGAGCAACAGGAAGCGGTTCGGCTGGTTACTGGCATATAAAAACAAATATGAAACCAAGTAATAGTGTAATGTTTTTAGCTAAATTTTATGGTTATATTTATGGTCAAGGCTCAATAGTAGATCTACAACACTCGGGATATGCTTATGCTGGAAGTAATACGGTTATAGCTCAGGGAACATTAAATAATGGTACTACTAGTGGTATGAGCAGTGCTATATACTTAACGTCAAATCTTGAAGTTTGTTTCAGGATTGATCTTGTTGGAAGTACTTATTATGCTGGACTTTGGATGGATGTTGGTCTTCAAAACCCAACAGGCGGCACACACGAACTAAAAATATTAGGATCAACGTTTAGTACCACAACAAATTATTACACATAAAAATAAATAAAATAATGGCATTACCAAGTTCAGGAACTATATCGGCAAACATGATAAACGTAGAAGCGTCTAGAGCAGGTACTACAGCTAATACTAAATTAGCTGGAGCGTCAACGCCAGCGGCAGGATCATTAGTTAAAATATATGCAACTGCTAGTCCTCCTGTAAATCAGGTTGCGCCACATAAATTTTCTGAGTTTTACGGACGAAGTTTTGTATCTTTAACATCTTATAGTTCTTCGACTGTAAGTGTTTTTAATGGTGTTTGTCCTTTTAATGGATCTAATCCTCCTGCTAGTCAAACATATTATCATAATGGTAGTGGAACATTGCCAGCGACAGGCGATAGATGTTTTAGCGATTCGGCTGGAACATCTGCATTAGCTTCTGGTTATTATTACTTAACTGGTACTGGTAGCGGTAATAGAACTTATATTCAATTAGATAATAATGGAGACGTCTTGTTTGGCTATCCACAACAATGTTAATAAATAATTATGGCAATAAGAATATTAAGTAGTGAAAATATAACAGGTAGTTTTGAAGTTTCTGGAAAGGTCGGTATTGGAACCGCACCAACAAGTAGAAATCTTAGTGTATTTAGAGGAACCGCTGGATCTGTTGCAAACTTTTTACACTATACAGATGCTTCAAATTTTGCAGGGTTATATATAGGAGTTAGCCAGTCAAGTCAAACAGTATCATTAAATGCAAGTGGTAGCAGTGGGGGTAATTTTGAAATGCAATGTGGGAATGCTCCAGTTCTAAGCATAAACAATTTAAGTGCCACTTTTACAGGATTTGCAACTTTTACAGGAAAAGTAGACTCAATAAATGGTGAAGGTTTTAGATTAAAAAACGCCGCTAATACCGCTAACGAAGCTGGATTTGTACGATCAGGTTATTGGGAAGGAAATACCAACAGAGATCCTGGTATATTTGCTGAAACAGGTTTAAATTTAAGATTTTACACTGGAGGCTCTGGTACACCTAAAATGATACTTAGCTCTACTGGTAATGTCGGAATAGGTACGGGTACTAACATTTATGGAGATTTACATTTACAAGGAGGGCAACAAGATATAATATTAACAAACACAGCTGCTGATGGAGTTGCAGGTTTAACTATATCTAGAATTATAGGTCAAGCAAGAGGTTATTCTAATAATGGTGCGGTAATGCAATCTATTGATTTCATAACTAACAGTGGAGCTTGGTATAAAGGTGATATTGTATTTAAAACAAATAATACAGATGGAACAGACACTACAGTAGCCGCTACAGAAAGAATGAGGATAAAAGCTGATGGTAGTATTAATATAGGTGAAAGAAGAGCAGCATTACCAAGTAATTTTGGTTATAGTTCATCTTATAAAACTTTAATTTTAGGAAGTTCAGGAACAAATTATACAACAGATGCAGTTACATTATCACTTGGTGTGGACGTATCAGGTAATCCAAGTGGCTCTTATAACGGAAGTGGTAGAGAAATAATTATTAGAAACGAAGGTAGTTTTATATCTCCTAACGCCTCTAACAATGGTTACAACACTATTTTAAGTTGGAATAGCTCTGGACAACCATATTTTAATCAAAACGTCGGAATTGGAACGACTAACCCTGTGGTAAGATTAGATTTCGGTAATGCAACAGGGAAAGCATTTCATTTATATACAAGTGCAGCTGATTACTATGGTTTTAATATGCTTCAATATGATAGCGGCCCATTTTCCACAAACATTTTTTCCGGTAATGGAGGTGAAATTAAATTAAGAACAGCAAGCGGAACTAACACACAGTCTACAAGATTAACAGTACAAGCCGCAGGCAACGTAGGAATCGGTTTAACAAACCCATCAGAAAAACTTGATGTTAATGGTAGAGTAAAATGGGTTACTGCTACTGGTGGTGATATATATTTATTTGCAGGCAGTAAATATTATTTAGATGGAGGTTCTAATACATATATTGTTGGTGAATCACCTGATGGAGATAATATTGGTTTTGTAACAGGTGGTAGCACAGCTATGACTATTGATGAAAATCAAAGCGTCGGAATAGGAGTGACTTCGCCTGCTAGTAAACTAGATATAAGTGGTGGAAGAATAGGTATTAGAAACAATATAGTAGCGGCTTCTAATTTAACATATTCTACAATATACTCTACTGAAAATACGGGTGCTGCATATCCATTCACAGGAACATCTGGTAATTTAGTTGTTGAGCCTAGAAATGGACAAGATTTTGTTGTTTTAGGAACAAGTGGTGTAGCGAAAATGGTAGTTAAAGGTGGGGGCAACGTAGGAATTGGAACACCATCGCCTGCAGGTTTGTTAACAATAAAAGGAACTGGAGATGCTATAAGGGTAGAGTCAACAAATACAGGTGCAGGTGGCGCTCAAATAGATTTACTGCATTTTACAACAAGTCCTGCTGATGGTGACACTTTTGGTATGATAAATATGGGTGGTTATTATACAGGAACAACATCTGTTTATGGTACATCAATTAAAAGTATATGGACTGATGTATCGGCAAGAAACGCAGATTTAACTTTTTCAACTAATGATTCAGGAACATTAACAGAAAGAATGCGTATAACATCTGGAGGGAATGTTTTAGTAAATAAAACAGGTACAGGTCTTGCAACTGCAGGTATTGAAGCTGCAGGTAATAATACTTTAAGAGCAACAAAAAATAATTCTGCACCTGTAGAATTTAATAGGTTAGGGTCAAGTGGCGATATTGTTTTATTTTATGCAAATACAGGAGGAGTTGGAAGCATATCTGTAACTCAATCATCTACTTATTACAATACATCTTCTGATTATAGATTAAAAGAAAATATAGTAGAAATGACTGGTGCTTTAGATAGAGTAAATCAATTAAAACCTAGTCGATTTAATTTTGTAGGAGACACAGATGTAATAGTAGATGGATTTTTAGCTCACGAAGTACAAGAAATAGTACCTGAAGCTATTAGTGGAGAAAAAGATGCAGTGGATGAAGAAGGTAATCCAGAATATCAAAGCATTGACCAATCGAAATTAGTACCATTATTAGTTGGTGCAATACAAGAACTAAAAGCTGAAATAGACGAATTAAAGAAATAGTATGGCAAACTTATCAAATATAAATGGCAAATTCGTTGTAGACACGGCAGGAAATATAGGTGTAGGAACTTTAAATCCACGTAGTGATGCAAATACCACTAATATAAGTATACAGTCATCTGGAACAGCACGCTTATTTGTTAACAATACAGGTGCGAGTGGTAAAGAATATGCTATATATTCTAGTGCTAACGGAGATTTTGGCATTTTTGATTATGATGCTGTTTCAGCTAGATTAGTTATAAATAGTGCTGGAAACGCAACTTTTGCAGGAAGTATAACAGCTAATACTAGCTCTATACCTACTCTAATTGTTGGTAGAGATGGAACAGATGGAGATGTAATACAGGTATATAATGGAGCAACTGGTACAACAAAAGCACTTGCAATATCAGCAAATGGAAATGATGGAACTATTTATAGTCAATATGGAAATATAATATTACAACCAACAGCAGGAAGCGTAGGAATCGGAACGACTGGGCCTGGAGAAAAACTTGAAGTAAATGGTAACATTTTAGCTACTGTTGCTAATAACGGTACTATTAAAGCAAAATATAATGATAATAATACAGCTCATATTCAAGCAAATTCTTCGGGTGGTGTGATTAGTGCTAGTTCTTCAGGCGTAAATACAGTTTTATTACGTTCTTATGGTGATTCTTTCTTCACTGGAGGACAAGTAGGAATTGGAAATACTGACCCTAAATGGGCTCTTAATACGAATTTATCTATCGAGGGAACATCTTTAGCTTATTTGGATGGTACATCTAATAATCAAACAACAACAAATAATATAGGTGTTAGTCATAGTGCCTCAGGCTTCGGTGGAAGTAATGGCGCACAAGGAGGGTTGTTTTTAGCTAATAATAATAATGCTAGTAATGCTCCTTCACCTATAATATTTTTTGGCGCTAGATCAGCCTCTAATACATATAACCATGCTTATGCAGCTATATACGGTATAAAAACTGGAGGTGGTGCAGATAGTAATTGGAATGTCGGGGAACTAACATTTGCCACAGGTGACGGTACGGGCCCAAGAAGAAGAATGACAATTGATAAAGATGGAAACGTAGGAGTCGGGGTTGATTCGCCTGACGCTAAATTACACGTTAATGCAGGTACATCAAATACAGTTGCATTATTTGAATCTACAGACGCAACTGCAAAAATATTTGTAAAAGACAATTCAACGTCAAACGATTATTCTGTTGGTATAGGCGCAGAAGGAGATAATTTAACATTTCACGCAGCATCAGGAGGAACAGAAAGAATGCGTATAACATCTGCAGGTATCATAGAAGGAAGAGCAGATATAAGTTCTTATACCAATTCGCAAACAGTGTTTGCAGGTTATGGAGATACTGATTCAGGAGAATATGGTATAGCTTTAAGCACTGCAGGAGATGGTTTAGCAGGTTCAATAGCTTCAAATTTAAAGTATTCAAATGGTACAATTACTCAATTAAATACAGCGAGAAGTTCTGGAGAAATAAAATTTTCTAATACTACAATTGCATCACAAACTGCTGATATTAGTTTCGGTGGATATTATAAAGGTACAACAACTTTTGTAGAAAGAATGCGTATTGACAGTTCTGGGTTTACAACTATAAAAACTGGTTCGCCAGGTGCTTCTTTAACATTATCGCAAGCAGGAAGTCTTGCTCTTAACGAAAATATTGGATATTTAAACTTTTATTCTAATGACGCTTCTACAAGTTCAAGTGGCGGAGTTGGAGGTATAGGTGTTTATGCAGAAACAGCATTTAACACTTCCTATACTCCAACTTATATGAGTTTCTTTACTCACGCTGAAACCGCTAATGATGGTACTGTTTTAGGAAATGTAATAGAAAGAATGCGTATAAATTCTGTGGGGGATGTTTTATTAAGAACGGAAGGTAACCCTAATGGAACTTCTGTTTATGGTAGTGCTTTTACTACTGAAACTTCAAACAGGATGATACTAAGAATGGCATCATCTACAACAGGTACAGTAAATTTAGTACAGTTTTATAATGGAAATGGATTAGTAGGTAAAATTCAAACAAGTGGTTCTGCAACATCTTACATAACATCTTCTGATTATAGATTAAAAGAAGATTTAAAAGATTTTGCAGGTTTAGATATGGTTTCTAAAATACCTGTTTATGACTTTAAATGGAAAACAGATGAAAGCAGAAGTTATGGAGTAATGGCTCACGAACTAAAAGAAGTTTTACCAGATGCAGTTTCAGGAGAAAAAGATGCAGAAGAAATGCAAGGTGTTGATTATTCTAAAATAGTTCCATTATTAGTTAAGTCAATACAAGAATTAAAAGCTGAAATTGAATTATTGAAAAATAAATAAATGGCATCATTATCTAATATAAACGGATTATTTGACGTTCACTCTACAGGAGCTATACTATTTAGTACATCTCATGGAACTAGTGGGCAGATATTAAAATCAAATGGTAATGCAGCTCCAACTTGGGTAGCGGCTTCAACTGTTATTGGTGGTCCTTATTTACCGCTTACAGGTGGTACGCTTACAGGTGCTACAGCTACAGCTTCTGGTATATCATTTACTGTTGGTGGAACTTTAACTGTTGGTGGAAATAATGTTGTTGGATTTAGCGGTAGTTGGAATGGTGCAAACATGCCTGGTAGTAGATGGAATGGTTATTCTGTAAATGGTGGTGAAATAGTATTTCAAAGAGATAATCCAAACAGTGGCCAAATGTCTATATTAGTAGACGGTGGTTATTATGCTGGCGAAAATAATGGGTTTTATTCTTTATATTCAACTAACAGCTATAACAGTAAAGCAGGTTTTTATGCTGATACAAGCGGTGTATTACAATTTAATGCGCCTGCAACTTTTACAGGTTTAGTATCTGGTATAACACCTACAGCAGCTGCAAATTTTGCAACTAAAGCTTATGTAGACTCTTTAAGCCCACCGGGTGGTCCATACGTAACCATTAGCACAAATCAAACAATAACCGGTAATAAAACTTTTTCAACATTAACTTCTTTTACAGCTTCCGAGTCAGTACACATAAAAGGAATTAGAGGTCAGTTTACTAATGAGTTTTTGCATATATATAATAAAGTAGGTATTGGAAATCCAGCTGGTTGGGGGCAAGGAGAAACTAGTACTCCTAACCAAGGTCTTTCAGTATATGGTGGTTCAAATTTTTCATATGGCACCAGTGCTACATCTAATTTTTATGGGCCTGTAACCGCAACTGGAAAAATTCTTTTAAATGCAAATAATATTAATTTTGAATCTGCGTATTCGGGTAATGGCTTAGTATTAAGTCATCATGGAATAGGACCTTCAAATGCAATAGTTTCAGGCGATGCTTCAAATCCAGATAATTTATTTATAAATAATGGTGGTGCAGCAAGTGATTGGTCTAATGTAATTATTACGGGTAATGTAGGGATAGAAATTAACACACCTCAGGCCCCGTTGTCATTTGATAATATTGTTGGTAATAAAATTGATTTTTATCATAACGTCACTAGTGGTGATAGGTATGGTGTTGAAGTACAGTCTAGTGAGTTAAGAATATTTAGTGGTGCTCAAGGAGCTAGTACTGGAGGTATCACATTTGGTAAAACAACAACAAGTACTTTTACTGAAGCAATGCGAATTAGAAATGACGGTAATGTAGGAATTGGTACGACTACGCCAGTTAGTAAACTTGAAGTTAATGGTTCAATAAAAGTGACGGGCATAACAGCTAATATTGGAGCAGATCCTGGTGTAAGTTTGTCTTATGATACTAGCAATGATATTGGTTTAATTGAAACTTGGAGTTCTAAACCTTTGCTAACTAGAACTTATAATTATCAAGCATTTTCTATAGGTACTAATGAACAGATGCGTATTACTTCCACTGGTATTGGAATCGGAGTGACTTCGCCTGGACATAAGCTTGAGGTTAATGGTGGAATACGAGCAGGTATTGCGGGTAACGCTTCGGCAAACACACCTGCTTTAAAAGTTTATGCAGCTGGAGCATCTAGTTCAGCAACAGCAGCTATAGCCATACAACAAGGAACTGGCGAAGGTGATACTATAATTTTTGCAGACTACGAGCCACATGTTGAATGGGGAATAAGTGCTCAGAACTCTACTGATCAAATACATTTTACAGCAGGAACCAGTACAAATAATTTAGGATCTAAAACATTTTATAACAATGCAGGAACAGCAAGAACTGCATATATAAAATTTAACCATGATTTAACCGATGGTACAACGCTTATTGGAGGACAGATTGGTATGGGTAGAGATTACAATGGTGGAATTTATGCAATAAATACATCTTCTACGCCTGGTATAGATTCAAATTGGGGATTAGAAGTGCAAAGAACAGCCAATGTAGATGATTATAACACTAGGTTAAAATATTATCCAGTTTCAGGTCAATCAAGAAAAGCAGGTATTTATGACTCTAGAAACGCAAGATTTAGTCTTTATTCTGATACTAACAATAATCCTGATATATTAATACCACATGCGTTTCTTGGTATAGGAAATACAAGTCCAACTTACAGACTACAGTTAGGTACTAGTGGTAGCCTAGCGGATAGTATAAGACTTGGTACTTATGCGGTAACAAAAAACACAAGACAATACATAGGGTATACAAGAGCTGATTCAGGGCTTTTTGAAGAGTCAGGAAATGGTGACACACCTTCTACTGTTTTAGCAGGTGTTGCTGGTATTCGTATAGTTAATACAACCGGAACAATAGCTTCATCACAAGCTGATAATTCTGTGCAGCTATTAACTCATATATATAATGGTGGTAGTAGAGTTGCTTTACATGCTAGTTACAATGGTAATATAGGAATAGGTAACACTTCTCCGCAAACAACTTTACACACTGGACCAACAACAACAATTACTAATGTATTTACAGCTAGATTTGCTGCATCTAACTTTTTTGCAAGCGGCGGAAATAGTATGTTTTATGTTCCTGACACAGCTGCAAATATAATGATGTTTGGTAGTAATCAATTTGGAACTAATCAAATAGAATTTTACCATAAAAATCCAGGAACAAGTCAAGCTTATGTAGGGCGAATATCTACATCTGGTTCAGCAACTTCATATGTTACAAGTTCTGATTATAGATTAAAGGAAAATATTGTTCCAATAAGTGATTCTATATCTAGACTTAATCAATTAAAACCAAGTAGATTTAATTTCATAGAAGAGCCTGGTAAAGTAGTAGATGGATTTATAGCACATGAAGTGCAAGATATAGTTCCTGAGGCTATTGTAGGAGAAAAAGATGAAGTTGATAAAGATGGTGGTATTATACCACAAGGTATAGATCAAGCTAAATTAGTACCATTATTAGTAGCGGCAATACAAGAATTAGAAGCTAGAGTAAAAGAATTAGAAAACAGATAATATGGCAATAATATATTCGTATCCTCAATACGCTCCAAAACCGGAAGATTTACTAATTGGAACTGTAACATTAGATGAAAATGCAGCTGTACCAATATATGATAATCCTACAGTTAGTTTTACAATAC
>WLWG01000564.1_pt1 | contig 37699 bp, 67 predicted proteins | sample 6712871 | NCBI WGS metagenome assembly WLWG01 (sample SAMN12718693, study PRJNA515312) | sponge metagenome | isolation source: marine sponge | host: Mycale hentscheli | place: New Zealand: South Island, Marlborough, Capsize Point | collected 2003-05-01
GCAACCTGCGGAGTGCTGGCCTTGGTGTTTCTCGCGATATTAACCTTGCCGTCATCGGCAATCCCGCCAATGAAGGTGTGCGCTCCGGTGATGTCCACCTTGCGCAACTGACGATCGACCACCCAATAAAGCGCATCGCCGATCGGCATGAAGCCGCGTGTTCCCGTTGTAGCAGAGACCTCGCTGGCAAAGAGCTTGAGACCAGGATCCGCATAGACGGTTACCGGTGACTTGCCCTCATTGCCGCGGGCTTCCGCATAGCAATTGATCAGCCGTCCCGTACCATCGGCGCCATAGCGGGCCGGATTCGACTGGATGCCAAACTGGATAGGCGTTATAGGCATCAACTATTCTTTCGGTTGGTCATTCCAGAATGAAAACGAAAAGACCGGCAAAAACTTGTCTTTGTAGATGAACCACGAAAACTCAACATATGTTTGCCACCTGCTTAACCCTGGCAACGGAACATCATCTGACCGACACCCAAACCAAACTCCATACTTGTTGAAGTCCTCATATAAAGGCCCGCAACCAATAGAAAACCCCTGTCGATTGAGCATCAATGTTTTCATCAGAAATTGACAATCCGTTGTGCCGGCACAGGAAGCCAAGGCGTATTTCGGTAGTCGTGCAACATGGCCTTGCCCTCGACATGCATACGAAGTTCCGCAGGCTTGCCAAAGGACCTGGCGCACCGATACGCAACAAGCAGCGTCATAGCGTCCAGAGCGTCGTCGGGAATGTCATCCGTGATGTCCCAATCCACCAGGAACCTGCGGGCAAGATCACCATGGACGCGCGCGTATCGCTCTTTAACAAGCTTGTCGTCATCCGGATCAACGGATTCGCCGCCGCCCAATTCGGTCAGTTCCTCAAGAACCTTTTGGACAAGATCAGCTTGCGTAGCCATTGATCACCTCAAAGGAAAGGGGGCGGAGCCGAAGCCCCGCCCAAGTCGGTTAGTCGGCAACCGCCGCGACCCAACCCGTGCAAACACCGTGATCCTTCAGATCATCGGTATCGCCGGCACCTGAGCCGAACTGGAGCTTTTCAACGCCGTACCAGCCGCGCATCGCAACGCCGTGCTTGTCGCCGTAGTCAAACTCTTCCGTCTTCGATTCCCAGCGCTTGGCCCAACCGTGGCCGATGGCCTGGGCGCCGCACAGATAGACCGGCTCAAGATCGATACCGGCCGCACCTGCCGCCGCATCAACCGCGATGTCGTCGATTTCCTTGACGATCATGCCGTTCCATTCGATGTCGCCACCTTCGAACAGCTTGATGTTCTGCATGCGGAGCGAAACGTCACGCTGCGCATTCTGGATTGTGGTCGAGGCCCGCAGATCGCGGAACGCACGAGGCCCGGCATAGACCACGAAGAACCGGCGGTCACCAGCAACCCGGATCGGCCGAATCTTCGGAGACGCAGCCAGGGCTTTCCGGCGCATGCGATCCAGAATGTCGCTGTCAAGCGTCATCGTGGACGTGACCAAAAGAAGGTCCGCGCTGTAGTCCGTTCCCGACCCGACACCATCACCAAACACAACCCGGTCGGTGTTGTCGACCAGATAGATGTCCTTGGCGGCCTCAGCGGCAGAACCATACGCAGTACCGTTGATGGTCCCAAGGGCCTCGATGGTCAGATCCCGGGTGTCTTCCATCGCCCACGTCATCAGCGTGGAACGGGCCGCATTACGCAGCGGAATGGATGACTGTTGATCCTCGAACGCCGGCACACGGACAGCGTTTCTGCGCTGGTCGACCGTGAGCTGGTGCGAGCGAGACGTCATGGCTTCTTCGTTGCCTTCCAGCGTCGAAGAACCGGTGACGGCGGAGTTGGTCAGGCGATTGACCAGGGCGTAATGGAGACGGTCACCCTTTTTCTTGGTCAGATCTTCCTTGACCTGGATGATAGAGTTCTCACTCGTGCCCATGACAGCCCTGAACATGTTGTCCTGGACGGATTGCGTGAAGAACTTGTCATCCCATTGTTCGACTGTCAAACCAGTCGCTGCAGTTGTATCAGCCATCTGACTGAGCCTTTCTATCTAAGAGCATGACGCGCAATCACTGCGGGCCCGGTGCGGTTTCCCGTCCTGTTAGTCGCTCAAAAGTTGATCCATAGGCTTCGGACCATCCCATGCTGGACCGTTTCCGCGGTCACCTTGGGATTGTTCCGTCGCCAGCGATGTGGGTAGGATGTCAGCAAGAGCAGCCTTGACTTGAGCGTTAACCGTATCGGTCAGCTCAGCCTTGGCCTTTTCATAGCCCTCCTGGAACTTGCGTTCCGCGAAGGTTGCAGGATCACCCATTTCAGCGCGCTCGATGGCCTTCATACCTTGCTCATAAGCGTAATGAGCCGGGCTCAGGGCCGTGCCAACACCGTTTGCAACAGCGGGGTTGCTGTTTGCTTCTTCGATGAAGGCTTCATAGGCCTTGTCATATGCCTCATCGCCGTACTGTTGACGGGCCAGGGCTTCCGACAATTGAACCTTGTTGTTCCAAAGCGCTGTTTGTGTCTGCTGGTCCTTCCATTGTTCGTGCCCTTCCGGGTCTTCAAATGGATCGGGCTTCGCAGCCTGGGTTTGTTTCTGCTCCTGTTCCGACTTCCATGCTTTGAGGCCTTGCAGCTCTTTCCGTGTGACCTTCAGAGCGGCAATTAGACCGGCTTCGGACTCGCTTGGCTTCTGTGTCTCGTCAGGTGATGGCGGCTCACCTTTGTCTGCCGCATCGTCTGTCTTGGCCTCAGTCTCTTCTGTGGCCTTCGCAGTCTCAGTTTCGGCAGTCTCGCCCTTTTCAGGCTCCGATGGCGCGGCTGCTTGCTCCGCCGGGGCCGTCTCTCCGAGCATATCAGACAGATTTGCTTTCTCCGTTTCCATGTCATCCTCACTAACGCCCGTTATCGCCGGCGGCACGATTCAACGCCCTTCAAAGGTCGGCGGCACCCATGAAAACCGTCTATTGGACGGTATCCGTTTCCTTCAGACCAGCATTGAACGCATCCGTCTGCGTCTCAACCTGGATCTGCTGTGTTTCGGCCTGCGTCTTCTCGGCCTGCGCTTCCTTGGCCATGATGTCGGCCACAAGGGCGCGCATCTGGAGCTCCATCTCGGGCGTCAGGCCTTGTTCTTCCTGCCGCTTCTTGCGCGCATCAAGGAACTTGTCCTTGTTCCGCAGGCTGGACAGCATGATGATCTCTTCCTCGGTGAATTGAACGGCGCCGGACTGAGCCAAGGCCATCATTTCCGAGAACTGTTCCTGTTGGATCGCAACCACATCCGGGGTCTCATCCAGGATGATGTCCATGTCCATTTCGGCCGGCTGGTTTTCAACCCTGACGGTCTGCTGTGCAAGCGCTGGGTTGGCTTCCAGTGCGCTTAACGCCTGGTCGAACAGTTGACCACCCTCTTGATCGTCATCGGCCGGCACTTCACGCTGAAGCTGCTCGAACGCCGTAACAGGCCTATTCAAGCCAACAAAGCGCACGGATTGTTCGTCATCCGTGACGCGAATCCACTTCTCTTCCTTCCAGAACTGTCGAATCCGGTTCCATATCTGCCGGTAAGTCCGAAGCCTCAAACGCCGATAGCGAGAGATAAGGCGGCCGATCTCGACAATCCCGCCTTGCTGGCTGGCAATGATGGCCCGCCCAGATGCAGAAGAGCCGGCATCGCCCTGCAACGTGGCGCTTGGCCCCATCTGCTGCATGTCGTTACGGGCAAGGTCAAGGAGTTGAGCCTGAACGTTCAGGGAGTTGCCATCTTCAAGCTGTTTAATTTCACGGCCAATGTTCTTTTCAACCCACCCGTCAGGCCGCGCAAACTGCTTTCGGGCCGCGTCCACATTGTCAACCGCGCCCTTGTCCGCAATGAAACGTGTCGCCAAGGCCTCATAGAGCAGCCGTGAGCGGCGTTTGTTGTATTCGTCCTGAACATCCATCCAGGCGTCAACTTCGCCATAACGGTTGTTCTCACGATCGACATAGGCCGATTCCATGATCAGCGGGCATTCGTTGCCGTCCTTTCCGTCTCTGAACGGAACCGGACCGCCGCCTTTCAGAATGCCGCCCTTCGTATAGTGCGCAAAGTGCCAGATATCACCCTCACGCCAATAGATCTGGACAACGCGGATCCGCTTGCGCTTGCCAAGGGATGACCAGACTTTCCACCGCGGCTTGTCCTCAAGCGTATCAGCGCTTGACGTATCCCCCTCCTGATTGGCCGAAACGGTGTTTTCCACAGCCTTTTGCTTGTCAGGATACCGCTTTTTGGCGTCATCAACGTCCATCCAGACGACACCGCCAACATACTTGGCATCGGAGAAATCTGGCTGGCTTGAATGGGGATCAAAGAACAGTCGGTCCCAACTCCAACACTTGATGTCAAACTCACCCTGAGCATCGGTCAGAACCTCAACGGCTCCGTAACCTTCAACCAGCATGTTATCATAAACGTCCGCGAACTTGTCAGGCAGGTTCTGCTCGTCCTGCACAAAGCGGATAGCGTCTGTCGCAGCCTCGGCCGCCTCATCGTCGTGCCCGGTGTTGCGAGGATAAGCTTTCGGATCAGAGCGTGATTGCGCCTCGAATCCAGTTAAGAAGTTAACCTTGGACTTGATAAAGTTGAACGCAAGCGCCGGCTGGCCACGTTCGTCAAGGATGGCCTTCTCGTCTTCCGTCCACTGCTTGTTGTCGACGTAATCACGCGCCCTTTGCGCCTTCAGACGGCTTGATGCTGTGGCCTTCTCTGACGTCTCGAACCAGTCAACCAGCTTGGTTGTCAGGTCGTTAGTCTTTACGCCGTCCGCCATGAACCAGCCTTCTCATCATCGAATATCTTGTCCCAGCGATCGGTTCCAGGCCCGTTCGTGTTCTTCGGCACCTTGCCTACCATCTGATCAAGCATCCTGCACAACAAAGCCACCGTGTCCACCTGGTCGTCATGCTTGCCTGCAGGGAACGTCAACAGCTCATTCATGAATTGAGGCATCCATTCCGCATGTCTCGGCAAATAAACCTTGCCACTCGCCGCCATGGCCTGAAACGATCTGGCCCGCGTCGGCTTGTCTCTCGTGCTCGTGAACTGTTCCCGTGCGCAGTAAACGCTTCGTTCGCTCATCCGTCGATCGATAAACGGTCCGACCGATTTAATGATCTGCCCTTGTTCCTCTGCCCACATCAACGGCTGATGTTGGTCCACCATGTCCAGGAAGGCGTCGATCCAAACATCCGTACTGTGTTGGCCGCGCCATAGATCGAGCACATAAACATCGCCTGAAGCGTCAAGGCCGGCAACAACATGAACCGTCCAGTCTCCGCCGCCATCCGTGACCGCATAATCTGAAGCTCCGTAGGCGTAATAGTGTTTCGGTGCCTCGTCATACCAGTTCAACCATTCCCGCTTGAAGAACACCCCTTCTTCCGGTGAAGGGGCCTGCTGGTAAAGGGCTGACCAATCTCTTGGCCCTATCGCTGCCCGGATACGCTCCAGAGCTTCAGCATCGTATCTCTCAGGCCAGAGCGCTTCGTTGTGATCGGATAGCGCTGGAAGTTCCAGAACGTCCCACTGATCGCCGCCTTGGCTTTGAGCCTCTAGCAGCCGTCCTGCCAGATCATCCTCATGCCAGCGCGTCTGAATGAGCACCACAGCACCGCCAGGCGCTAGCCGTGTGTAAGCGGTCGATGTGTACCATTCCCAAACACGATTCCGGCGGATCTCTGAGTCAGCCTCTTCCCTGTCCTTGACGGGATCATCAATAAGCAGAATATCCGCGCCGCGACCAGTAACCGCAGTGCCAACACCAGCAGCGACGTAAGTGCCACCGCTAGAAGTGTTCCACCGGTTCGCCGCACGACTGTCCTCTGCAAGCGATGTTTCAAACACCGCGCTATATTCCGGCGAGTTGACAATGTTTCGAACCTCACGGCCAAAGTCGCTTGCCAGATCCGAATTGTAGCTTGCCGCTATGACTGATCGATCTGGGTTGCGCCCCAAATACCAAGCCGGAAACCGCCGTGACGCCAGTTCGCTCTTGCCGTGCCTTGGCGGCATGAAGATCATCAGGCGATCGATCTCGCCTCGACCTACTGCCTCAAGCTTGCTTGCGATCAGTTGATGGTGTGGCGCTGGACTGTAACGAGGGAGCGTCTCGCGTGTGAAGTCAATGAGGCTTCGGGAGGCTTCGGACTGTCTCTCCTGATCCAGCAGATCCAGAAGTTCCGTTTTCAACGGCCCCTTCAAGGATCTCAACAATTCGGGCGTGACGTTCTTCCTCAGAGAGTCGGGTAACTGTAGCATCTATGACCAAAGGTGCCTTTCCGTAACCACGCTCAAGTATGGAATTTGCCGCTGAAACACGAGCCGGTGCGCTTGCAGTTTCGCTGCGCATGATGTGCAAAAGCGTTTCGACAGCTTCGAGTGTATTTTCACGGGCAAGTTCGCGCAGCTTGACTTCTGCTTTCGGTCGGCCACCTGGATTTCCGCTACGGCCTTTTTTGAATGGCTTCAGGTTTCTGTAAGCGTCACTGTTCTCAGTGGAGTTGTCCGCCATCATCTACACCCGCAATAGTCTGTTGTCAGCGGGAATTCAAATGCGCTGCGCTCTACAAGCCTTGATCCCTGTGTGCTGATCTTGGGGCTTTCGGATCCTTTCCAGCGGAAATACAGGATGCCGGCGTATTCAGGGGTGAAGGTTGCGTTATAGACGCCTGAGCTTGGGTTGGTTGGAGTGACCGATCGCCATGCGTTTTCACACTGATGGCGGTATTCGAATGTGACTGCTGTTGGGTCTGCCAGGACACCGTTGTCCTTGAACGTTGCGGTCTCTGTCGTTTCGGTGTCTGCGTATAGTCTGGTCATGCGACAAGCCTGCCCCAGAAGACGGTGTTTTCAATGGCGCCGAACAGGTCCACCACATCAGAGGCCTCGCCGTCTACCGTTACCTTGACCACCGCGGTCTGTGCGGCTGTCAGGCTGACCTGTATCTCATTGGGCAGCGTGATGTCGCCGGGCATGTCATTCAGGGCGCCATAGTTTACGTCATGATCAACACCGCCGGCCGTGATTGTGACCTTTGCGTTATCGGCGGCGGCCGTCATGTTTGCAATTCGGATCTTGGCATGGAAATGGTAGATGCCCGTGACAGGGGCGGTGAAGGTGTTGGCTGCGAAGTCGTTACCTTGGTCGTAGGATTCCGTATCCCATGCAACGGTATACTCTGTGCTGTTGCCGGTGACATTCAGAAGGTTTCCACTTGGATAAACAAGAAATGCCGGCTTGGATGTGTTGGCTTGATCGTAACGCTGGAAGCCGTTCGCAGTCAGCAGGGTTGCCAACTGGGTATGGGTGGCGCTGTAGTTCAAACCCTGCTCAACCATGTACTGCGTTGCGAGGGTCAGGGACGGGACGGCGGTGAGTTCGCCTATGGTCTTTGCTGTGGCCATTATTCCTTAACCTTGATCTCGCCACCACCCACCAGGGCGATAACCTCATTGACCGTGGTCTCCAGATACGTGATCTGGGTTGTGCGGCTTGTGGCTGTGGTCGAACCTGCAGTTGCCTGGCTTGTGGTGATTGTGGGCTTGATGGTCATCAATGCTCAGTCTCATCAACAGGAAACGGTGTCTCATACATCTCTTGAAATGACGTGATGCGGTTACACTCCGTACAGACAACGCCCTTGTTGGTAACCACGAAATAGATCTCACCGCAAGTGCACGAGTTCACAACGTATTGCTCGTCAGGGTCCACAAAATTGTTGGCCTCTCCCATTAAGCAATCCATCAGTTCACCGTCTCTCTAGGAAACCAGTCCTTCACATCATCCAGCGATTCAGTCTTGCCGCAGTCAACGCACCTGATGCCCTGGCTTGTCACGTTGAAGAACTGCTCTCCACACGTACACGCCATGATCATCCACCAATCGTCCAACTCCTCTGTCTCGGGAGACGGTATGGTTTCAGCCATCGCCCCTCGCATTAGGCGGCTCGCAGGTGAACCAGTCGTTGGTGTTGACGCGGACCGAACCACTTGGCGGCTGATTCACAACCACAATGGACACAGGCTCATTTGGATTATCAGTCCGCGGAGGAATAGCCGATATGCTTTGCTTCCAGCCGCACATGCATGCGCACACACCGTAAGCGTTTTTAGTTGTGCCGCATACTGTGCACTCAGTCATACCTCACCTGCTTGTGTTGGGTCGATGTGCGGGATTATTTAGGCAGCTTATCCCGCATCCGCTGCGTTCCTGGTCGCTATCCAGTCTCGCCTATAGCTACCCGTGGCATTTATCCTCTCCACGGCCGAGGGACCGGTATCCCGGGTCTTCACTCTGATCTCGCTTTATCAGAGACGTATATTAGAGGAGCGCAAGAAACCAGAGTTACCAAAGGTTCCAACCCTCGCGCAAAGGGCCGTAGGAACTTACGCGCCCCTATTCCATTGCTACTCCCGAGATCCAGCGCACTAATGGAGGGTGTTTCTCAGGCCGGGTGATGGAGGCTATCCAGGCGCCGGCCCGATGGTCTGCGCTGATGCTAGCCTCATCCCGCTTTTACCTGTTCGAATTTGGCGGGCCGGGCTTGATACCGGCTTCCCACCGGAGACAGGATTCCATACCTGCGTCCACCCCACGTCGTTTAAGGGGCCGCTGATCAGGTGCTCGCGTACTCCGCTAGAAACGTCCATGACGAGTGCGACTGCGTTTCCTTCAACGCCGCCGCCAATCAAACGCAAATCACCGAATTAACCTATATATAGCAGAACTGGTCATGCGGTCAAATCGTTGTTGTGTTGTCCACACTTACGAACGCAAATCAATCTGTTCAAAATTGATTGCACTTGTTCCATCTACAGCGTCGGACAAATCCCATCGACTCAGGCGCCGCCGAATTCGTAACTCAGGCACGCAAAACGTCACCAGATAATCTCCCGATTCCGGAATTTCATCATATTGAGCCACAAGATTTTGCAGAACGTTATCTATCAATTCCCGCATCAACTCATGTCCCATATGTTCCGCAGCACAAGCTGACGCTCCTTTTCGTGCGAGCGAAACGCCTAAATCACGATAGCGGTTCTCATTTTGTTCAGCACGACTAGCTCGTTGATTTGCAGCCAATCGATATTTCGTCAAAAGCTGAATCCGTTCGCGCGCCTTTCGAATAGCCTTTGCGCTCTGTTGGTGGTGTCTGTTTGGCTTGAAAGTCATGCTGCCTTCTCCATCTCTCTGCGCCAGTCGTCAAGCGTGCCTGCATCTACCCATTGTGCGCGTGTAGCGTAGTCTCGAAGCGCTTGAATGAATCGCCGGGGTAATCTAACCCGCCTGTCGTATTCGTTCTTTGCAAGGCCCCGGAACGTCCAGCCCTCGATAACGATATCCTTGACCAGTGAGAACCATTTCGGGTTGGCATTCGCCCATGGTTCGTAGGTTCTGTGATAAGCGCCAAGCCATGGAGGTTCGTGATTGGACGTGCCCGGACTGGTGCGCTCATCGTACAGCATTATCTTGATGCCCAGCCCGTGAGTGATGTAGCCATAGATTCTCTCAATCTCTTCGGCGGCGCGCAGCTCATAAGCACCTATGCGTTTGCTTTCTATGAGCTTCTGCATTGTACCCGGGCCGGACTTCTTACGAGTCTGGGGTGTTCCTCGGTCTCGCATGGCTGCTTCACGTTGGGTGGTCATGGTGCAAGATCACGTCCTTCTAGCAAAGTCTTTGCGGCGTCTTGATACGTAACGACAGGATCGAATTTGAAACCAAACAATGCCTTTATGCATCGCACAAAATACCCGCCGCCGTCTTCACGAACGCCTTGCCCTTTGCCAAGTTCATCCTGAAACCGCCTAATGTCAGACCATTCAAGACTATCTGGACGAACAAGATAATAACCTTTCTGTCGAAGCATCCGCGCAACAAAATGAGCTGTTTCCAAATCAGCACCCGCCGCCCATATCTCAGGCTCCATTGGTAATGGTTCCCGCGTTGTTTCGATTGCCTCCGCCCATGTCATTTTTTGGCCGTTCTCAGTCATCTTCTCTCTCTGTGTTGGGCGCGGGGGGAAGGGGCATCCAGTGAGTCGGCTTCGGGAACCATTGCCCACACCCAACAGAAAACCCACAAGGCCACTCTCCGTCAGTGTATGCAGTGTTGTAAGCTCCAAAAAACGGATTGTAAGCAAGGATGCCCGTTCCATCCTTCGGCGCCGTCTCTATTGGCTGCCAGCACATCACCCCACCTCCTGCGTTACGGTGTCGCCTTCCTCTAGTGCAGCCTTGATCATGGCTTGGTATCCTAACCTACATATCGCTTCCTTTGTCCTTTCAACTGTTGTGTTGGGATCGGCCGTCCATACATGCGAAATTGCAGCCTCATGCCCAGCGGCCTTCATCTCCTCGCTCGGTTCCATCATCGCTTCCAGTGCGGCTCTGGCCTTTTCTGAGTATGCTTGCTTCCAGAACGAGCTCAGTTCACCGAAATTCTTAGGCCACTGGTCGTCAAAATTATCGCGGCCCTCAGCGTAAAGTGCAGCCGCCACTCTCTCAACCATATTCATTCGCCTTCCTCCAATGCATCATTGACCCCTATTCTCCATTCCTTAGTAAATTTGTTGCTGGTCATCGCTGTAACGCCAAGCCTGGCTGCAATCTTTTTGTCACTCCAACCCAAGTCAAACAGCTTGCGCACTTCGACCACGAACTCAGGCATGAGACGTTGCCCACGGGCTTGGACCGAGAAAGGCAGGCCTCGCCACACTTCCAGAAACTTTGCCTTAAATTGTTCGTCTTCACGCATCTTTGACATGAATGTTGTCATCGTGGGCATGCCGGGCATTCTCAAAACTTCCTGCGTGGTTTTGCCCGTGCCGATGTTTTCCAGGAAGGCCGTCCAGTCTGATTCCTCATAAATTTTCGACCCCTGGCTAGCAATGATGCGTTCAACCATTGCCTTTCGGTGCGCAGGTGTGGGGGGGCGGTGTGATGCAACATGACTGAGCCCTCTAAACTTATCGCCAAGCGCGCGGAACTGGTCCCGACGTTCTTCGTCAAGAGCGTCCGCGTATGCTTTATGACAAGCTTGGGAAGTCAATCCGCGCCGCCACGGCAACCCGTATCGGATCTTATAATCTTCGACCGAGATTCCATGGATTGCCGTAATGTGGTTAGCCAATCTGCGGTATTCTTTCCCGCACAAAAGGCATGTGATCGTGTCGCCAGACAGATACTGGTTTATCTCTTCCAAAGTCTCAAACTGTCGAGTGACCGGGAAGCCCGGCAGAACCTTGCGGCGTCCTGCGGCGCGCTCTGTATTGCGCTTCACACATCGATGCGTTGCGTACCCCGTAGAATGCAGTCCCATTTTTACGAAGGCTGGCATCACCCCACTTCCTCCGGTGAAACGCTTGCCGCTATGTCAACAACGGTGTCCGAGTCCGATTGCTTGACGTACTCGTCAACGCACTTCTGCGTCGGCTTCAGGTGGCGGAGCAGCGCTCGCGCCTCGTCAATCAGACGGTCGTATTCCTTGATCTCCCGATCGAGCTGTTCACGCCTGGCGCAAAGTTCGGCCTCGTAGTCCTCGAGCTTGTCGACAATCTGGGAAACCTCAGCGGCCACAGAGACCCGTACAGGCGGCTCGACGTAATTGGCCATATCTGTGCCCTGAGGGTGCAAATCCGCATCACCGGGCATCTCTGTGCCCATAGCGGCGGCCTCTGCAGCATGGCTAGAGTGCCTAGGATTTTCTCGCGTCATCAAATCAACTATCTTTTGCATTGCTTTCTCCGTTATTCCGTGCCGCGCTGCCGGCGCCGCTCCGCTCTGACTTCATGTGCCGTCTCGATTGCGTCCTCAAAATACTGCCATATGTTGGCAAAATCACCCAGACTCAATCCGGGAATATCGGCTTTAAGAAACGCAAAGAAAGCATCAGCCCATTTGCGCGCATCATCGCCGCACGCCGCCTTGATCTCGTCTCTGGTCATCTTCGTGTAGTCGGCTAGCTTGCTCATCGTCTGTTCCTCTCGCTATGCGGCCTCTGTCTGCTCTGTCGCAAAGTCCGGATGCTTGTTGTTCATGTGGCTGGCAAGGTTCTGGAACGTCCTGTTGCAACATGGACAGACACCGGCCTTGGCCCGTTTCTTGAGCTTGGTGACCTGGCCCTGTGCGGCCGCCCTGGAACGCTTGAGCGTTTCGTTGATATTCTGTTCATGGCGGATACGATCATCGCGCTCGGCAACTTGCTGCTTGAGGCGGTCGCGCTCGCGTCGGAGCTTGTCTTCTGTCGTATCGCCATAGCTCAAATTACAGCCATTGGGGCATCTGAAAGAATTTCCAGTCCGCCATTTGTTTTCCAGCCAGTTCGACGGGACGTAAAACTCAATTGTACACCCGCAACAAACCGTCTTCTTAAATCCTGCCGGCATCTCATCTCATCCTTTCTGATCTTCGTTCTTGCTCAATCGTCATTCGTGCAGTGACAGGGCTCGCCATAAAGTGGCGTCCCGCAGTAGACACAGATCGTTTCTCTAACGGTTTCGGCCAACTTCTGCCTTTCGGCATCATCTGCATGCTCTGCATGGTATTCCAGGTCTGCAACCACTTCAGCCAACGGCCGAATTCCGGGTTCGTTGAAAACCTTGGCTTCATCGTACATCTGCATGTGCTTGCAGGGTTTGCACCGGTCCCAGTATGCGAAGTAATATTTCTGAGTGGTCTTCGGTTTCCACCCGTCCCTGTGCTCGAATCGCCTCATAGGCTTTGAACACTTCGGACACGGAAGCCCCGGGTTTTCTGAAGAAACTACGCCTTTTTTTCTCATAATCTCGATTTCCCATACCTTCCCTCTTTTCCCTTTGGATGGCCAGTAAGGCAACCCAATCCCTGGCTAAGGGAAAACCCTTTCGGGTCTAGGTACTCAGTCATCCGGTTATCCGGTTTCCCACAAACCTCAAATATTTTGAGGCCTGTAACGCTCAGAGTAGCCGTCTCTCGTCACGTTTTGTCTTGGTCCCTACGAAGGGCTCCAAAGGTCCGGGTCGCAGGAGGACGCGTCGCCCGGGTTGTGTTGCTCAAATTGAATGGCAGAGCTGGCCAGTAAGCTTGGCTTTGTTTTGGAAACGGCATGACCCTGAATGGGTAGCCCAAAAGATTTGACGCGAATGTTAAAACGTCTTACATATCGCGGGCAGGATTCTTTTGCACGTGTTTCGTCCTGCCAAGCCCGGAGCGCGCCAAAACGCTGCCGGGCCTTTTCTTTGTAGCACTTACAACTCATAATCGTCAACGTGTTCGAGCTGTTTTCTGCACGGGGGTATCCATTTGAACGGTTGAGACTGTCTCCCAAATTGCCAAACAAGCCACATGTAAGCTGTTGCAGTAGATGCTTTTGGATCGCACCGCCCTTTCACCATAGGAACACGCTCAACAAACTGCGCAACTATGGTGGGTGGGCGGTTTTTGAAGAGACGTTCATACCTGCCAACACTCTCGGTGAAGGTTGATCGCACAAGAACACAGACGCCTTGCGTTGCCGTCTTCATACCTTTCAAAATAAATTCCTCTGCGAGTTTGAAAGGTGGATTTGCAATCACCCAATCCACTTTGTTTTTCGGGCCGAACAGAAAGTCATCAACATGATATCCTGCTCCATAATCGTAGCAATCAGACCCGTCAACGGAACCAAAGTACTCTTGCAAAGGTCGAACCATAAAACCACGGTTGGCACACGGCTCTAATACTGATTCTCGTTTTCTCTGGTCTAAGTCACCCAAAACATGTTCAATCAATGCGCGCGTTGCCCATGGCGGGGTCGGGAAATCATCTAGACTATTATGCGGTTCAATTCGCTGGGCCATAACCGCATGTGATGTGTTTTGAGTTATCATCCGTTTAAACCAGAATTCAAAATCAAATTGCGTATATCTTCGAGTGCACAAAGGTACCCAAAATGCCAATATTCACGATCGCGCGTACCTTCATCTAAATGATATTGCTCTTCCCAGCATTGGCTTCCTGTGCTTTCAAGATATTCCTTTATGTTTTCCGACCTGTTGGCAATCATCTGATCAAAAGTCTGTGCGTTATCACTCATCTTCCCAAAAACCTTGATTTAAGAGTTGTGCCAGCCTCCAGGATGCCTTTGCGTCCGCTTCCCAGTCGTAGGTCATAGCTCTAGCTTCTCCTGCACAGGTTTAGGTGCCGGTGGGTCAATGAATAGGTCCGGCTGTTTGTAGGCGTCCTCAATACGTTTGCAGGCGATATCGAAATACTTTGGCTCAAGTTCGATGCCTATGAACTTGCGGCCCATCTTGGCGCAGGCGACGCCGGTGGTGCCGCTGCCCATGAAGGGATCAAGGATGGTTTTTGCGTCAGGTAGGAAGCCAAGACACCACTCCATGACAGCAATAGGTTTTTGAAATGGGTGCGCACTTGTTTCATGCGCATCTACGGACCATTCAAGCGCGAGGCGGCAACCAGAAAAAATGTGTTGCATAAAGTAAACGCCGCGTCCCTTGGAAAACCAAGCAACTTCGCCATCGCTTAAAAAGGTTCCGTATGCCTCTGGGCGGCGCTTTGACCATACTAGAAACGAGCCGGGCTGCAGGTGCTGAGGGAAGTAATTACAGCCGAACATAATTTGGTGCTGCCCGAACATGAAAGGGCGCGGATCAAATGGCTTTCCATTTCCAGCAATTGGACCATGTGTTTTACCACGTCCGCGTCTCGTATCTCCGCCACTAAAGCGACTGCTATCACCAGAGTGTTTGTTGCCATAAGGCGGATCAGTCACCACAGCGTCAACAGGCCCAAGCGTCGGCAGGATCTCCAGACAATCGCCCAGATAAAGCGTTGCGTCTCCGATCTGAACTGGCTCAGTCGTCATCAAATCCGCCCTGGTTAAGCCACTGTGCCGGCCGGCGGACGAACTGCTTTGCCCTCTGCGCTTCCTCGCCGTATCCGTGCTTTTCAAAGAACGCCTTGTTCTGCCGCTTCGTCGCGTCCAGGATTTCCTGTGGAGAAGCCTTCAGATGGACAGCGACATACTCGCCTGTGGTGTTGTCCATCATCTTCGTTTTGTAGCCGTGCGGGCTTGTGATGGCCTCCCACTTGGCTTTGCAGAGCGTCTTCTGTGTCTTGTGAAACTGGAGGTTCCACCATTCGTCAAAGCAGTCAAGTTCGGGCTCTGGGAAGGGGAGGACGCTCATGCTGTCCCCTCCGGATCTTGTTCGGCATATAAAGCCTTAAGACCGGCATCACACTTTGCATAACTGCAAATTCGATGGGCGCGGACATAAACCATTTCACCCTTACCGCAATTGTGGCAAATCACTTCCCGTTCTGTCTCTTCGATGTTTGTGCAATTCGTACAGGCCATAACACCCATAAGAGGCTTGGCATCACTTGCCCTTGATTTCAGGCGCTTGACCCTTTCGCGCGCCAAAAGATCATATTCCTCATCTGTTATTTCACACGTCATAGAACCTGCTCCGTGTCGTCTCTTCTGATCTTGAGGAGCTTCTCGACAAGCGCAATGTCTGCGGCAAACTCAGGTGGGTTGCCGTTCACGCGCTTCAAGCTGCTCCAGACTGTCGAGTGATCCCGCTTGCCCAGGAGCCGTCCGGTCAACGGCAGACTCAGCTCCGTATGTTCCTGAGTGAGAAAGCAGACAATGTGGCGCCAGTGAACCAGGTGTTTCATGCGCCGGGGCGATATCAGTTGCTTGCTGGTGACTTTTCCGCTTGGAGAGATCCCGGACGCGTCCACACAGGCTTGCATGATCTTGTCCATGGTGATTTTGTCGGAGGATGCGATCATCAGGACATCGCGTTTCGTGGGGTTTTCCCACACATTCTCAACAGTTTTCTTTTTGTCATGACCCGGCGTTTTTGCTTCAATTTCCGGTTCTGTGTCCCCAAAAAGCGGCGGACCTGTGTAATATTCCGGATGGTGTTGCATCAGTGCCATGGCTAGTGGGTCTAATGTCATGTTGCTGCCCTTGTGTTTGAGTTAAGCGGCCGTGATCTCCGCGAACATGCCGGCGTCTTGCTGAATGCGGCGCTCGGCAATCTCTGCATATTCCGGGTTGAGTTCGATTAGTACGGCGTTGCGGTTCAGTCGATCGGCAACCATTCCAGTAGTGCCCGATCCACCGAACGGATCCAGGACAAGCCCACCCTTGGGGCACCCTGCCTTGATGCAGGGCTCAATCAGCTTGGCTGGAAATGTGGCAAAGTGTGCTTCTGAAAAAGCGTGTGTGGCTATAGACCAGACGTTGCGCAAGTTGGCGCCGTTGGCTTGTTGCTCTTCCTTTGACATTTGGTCCCAACGGTCATTGAAACCATCGTGTCGGCGTCCGTGCCCGCGTTGCTTGTCTTTCTTAAATACTCCACCCTTGCTATGTTGACCGCGCTCAGCGTGACTCTTGCCCCCAACAACATCATTTCTAATACGTCCAATTTGGCTTTCAGCACATGGTGTTCGAACCGCATCAGCATCGTAATAGTACCGCGCGGACTTGGTGAGCAGCCATATCTTCTCGTGGGCGCAAGATGGCCGGTCCGTCACGCTTTCCGGCATCGGATTCGGCTTGTGCCATATGATCTCTGAGCGAACCCACCAGCCCGCCTCCTGCAGGGCAATGGCTATGCGGTTCGGCAGCATGCATAGGTCTTTGTGCTTCAACCCATGCCCGTCAGGATGTCTGCTAGGATTTTCCCCGCTGGCTCGCCCTCTGTTTACCGGTTCGCCATTTATAGTTTTTCCGTTTTTGCCTCCGGCCAGCGTTTCGGCAGGCTGATGCGCTCCACCTCGGTTTGCAGCATAGCAATCACCATAGTTCAGCCAAAACGTGCCCTCAGGCTTCAGGACACGGCGGATTTCTTCACACACGCGCACAATCGTTTCGATGTGTTCGCCCAACGTAGGCTCAAGGCCGATTTGCCCAGACACACCATAATCCCGTAACCCCCAATACGGAGGAGACGTTACGCAGCAATCGACGCTTTCATCTTCCAACGTGGCGAGCTTGTCGAATACGTCCCCGATCAGGATTTTGACGCTCATGCCGCCTTCTCCGCGGACTTCACGGAAAAGATCGTGACCCGGCACATGCCCTGGGGAATGCTTCCGCTGTCGTCCCAGCGTGCCGTGGTTTCGTAGACCGTGGTGTGACTGTCGTCCTCGATCAGTCTATGGATGACACACAGATCCTCTATGGCCTTGATGAAGTTTGACGCATCGCGACGACGCATGTCCCACTCACCGTCCTTTGTGAGCGGGCGGGGAATGGTTAGCAGGATGGAGACCGGTCCGGCGATCGCGTCTGGCTTCTGAATCTTGAGTTCCCAGCCGGCCGAATTGATCCATGTCATGTAACGTTTGGTTTTCACCCTGCCCTTGCCGCGGACATTGCTGTACAGCGCGTTCACGCTCGGGCCTCTAGGGATGGTGAAGATTGAGCAGGTCATGTGTCGCGCTCCATCATTTCGGCTAGTAAACGTTCACGCTCGGCTCGTGTGTGCAGTTGCTCTTTCGGATAAACGTGCCCGATCCCGCAACAGCGAGTGCACATATAGCCGTTGTGAACACGGACGCCGTGGCACGTCGGGCATTGCTTTTTGTGAGGGTTGGTCATTCTTGAACCGGTGGGTCGGGAAGGGGCATCCAATGGGTGTATTCAAACTCGCCATAGATATCCCAGCCTTTATGACGCCAACTGAACACATCTAACAAAATTCCTCCAAAGCACTCTTGGACCCACCTAGCGTCCGGAAATCTGTGCGGCTTTCCATTACGGGTGCCAAACAGGTCAATCTCCGTCCCATCCTTCGGCGCCGTCTCAATATCCCACCACTCGCTCATCGCGGACCTCCCACAAAGTCGGTTGCCGTTACAAAGCCGCGCGATACCCGCTCAAGCTCGGCAATCAGATCCCAGCTTGGCCGGGTCTTGCCGCGGCGAACGCGTGAAATCGTTGACCGGTCAAACCCCACCATCTCGGCAAGGTCATCATCGGAGAGGCCCTTCTCGGCCATGTAGATAGACAGCTGCATTCTCACAATGTGCATTGCGCACACGACAAAGTCAACATTTTTTATTGAAATTCGACATTAGCCCTTGCAATCCCGTGCAGAGTGTGCACATATGGTGAAGACAAAACGGGGATTAGAGACATGACTTTCATAAAACACATTCCAGAAACGCAGCTTACACAAACTATCGTTTTTGGGTTTGCTACCAACGTTGAAGAAGCCTTCTTGTCAGTATTTTTTGTTTCCAAAAACACCGTTTTCAATTTTGGTATTGGCTACGATTTGTGGACCCACGCAATGTGGCATCGGTTCAGCGGAAAAAACAATGAATTCACAGACGTTTGAGGATGCAATCATGACACACAACATGACATGCGCCATCACAGACGGCTTCCGTCCGAATGATGTGGACACGGTTGAAGGCGAGGCTGCGAAGGCCTTGGAAACCATTGAAGACAGCTTCCGCGCCGATGTCGAGCTTGCCAAGCAGTACATGACCAAGCTGTTTGCCGCTTACGAGAACGACATGAGCGAGCACGGCGGGGACTTCCACCTGTCGGACATTCTCGACGGCTTTGACAACACTGCGCTTGATGCCTTCTACACGGCGAAGCGGCAGGCCGAGGCAGCGAACGAATGATCCTTCGCAACCAAAAGCAAAGGACGAAAGGGCGGGGGCTGCGGCCCCCGTCAATGAACGGAGCGGATAGATGACAGACCAACAACAGACGCTTGTGGAAGAGCTTTGCGCGGCTTTGGAACAGGCCGTCAAGATCATCCGTGAACATGTTCCAATCGAAGCGTTGGGCATCGACACAGACACACCCGGTGCAAGCGGCGGCGAGCCCTACAGAGAATGGCCGATCCTAGAGGAACATCTCTACTACATGGACCGCGCCCTCACCCGCGCCCGTGAAGAGACTGGCTCGAATCCATGGCATTCAATTGAAACCGTTCCGGACAAAGGCTTGGTTGATGTTTGGATCAAAGACAACGACGGCACCGGAAAAAGGTGGTGCGATTGCTACTATGACCACATCACAGACCAATGGCGCACCAGTCGACCGGGCGGCAAATTGGTTCGGGTCCCAGCCAGAGCCGTCACTCACTGGATGCGCGCGCCAGAAGGCCCAGACACCCGCGCCCGTGAAGAGGCTGGAGGTGGGGAATGAGCGAGAGGACGTTTGAGATCATGCCCGCGTTGAACTTCAAGAAAGCCTGCGAGTGGTTTCTCGGAGAGCGGGGCCCGTCATGAACAACAAGATAGAGGATTTGGCCAGAGTCATTTGGACTGCACGCAGACACGGATCAGACAAAGACACCCCTTGGCATATGGTGCCCGAGCGCCAAAAGCGGTTTTTCAGGGATATCGCGTTTAACGACTTGAGATCCCCGGCCAAAGACGGGGTTGTTTCAATTGAGCAAGGTCCGCTTACGCCAGCAACGGAGCATTCGTCATGACCGACAAACAACAGACGCTTGTGGAAGAGCCAAACTGGACAGATCCCGAAGATTTACGCCGCTACATGCTGGAACTTTACCGCGCAAGCAACCATCACACCCGCGCCCGTGAAGAGACTGGAGGGAAACAGTCATGAGTGAAAAATTGTGCACAGCCGGACCATGGACGTTTGTCGGAAACAGCTGGCAGTACACCACCGTCTATTCGAAAGACGGCACACCAGTTTGCCAGTTGGACCTCGAAGACTGGGGCGTCACGGAAGACAACCAAGACGATCTAGGGCGTGAGCAAACAAGAATTGCTCAGCTGATAGCGGTGACCCCGGAACTCTATTTAGCGCTGAACGACATTATTGAGTACGTCGAGGATTTTGCTGTTGGCGCAGATCAGGATGATCCGGTTCACGAAATGCTGCCTCGCTGGCGGACACTCCTCGCCAAAGCCCGTGGTGAGCAGTCATGACCCCCCTGGAAGCAGAACAGGCCGCGGCAGAAGGCTGGGAAGCCGTTGCCAGCCTTCAATATCAGATTGCGAGACTGACGAAAGAGCTTATGGGAGAGATGCACGTAAGCCGTGCCAGCAGGCAGCGATGTGGGGATGGCAGGGGTACGCTGATCGTAGAACCCACCACACATTGCCGGGTTAGCGTCCGGCCTCTCCCACCCCTTACCGGCTCAGGCCAATGTCCCTGCCAGAGCCTTGGTCCCGGCGTACCCAAAGCTAACGGCTCACTCCCCGGAGTGGGTGGTGCGTCGGGATCAGCCATTAAAGGAGATATGCGATGAGTGAGACAGACTTCGCCAGGATACGCCGGAAGCAACGCGAGCGGAACGAGATCACGACGGCCTTGCAGGATATCGGAGACGCATCGAACCGCATCATAAATCTGTTGAACGATGATGCATCCAGACCGCTCTTTTTCGCAATGGATTGCAGGTCGGCCGCAAAGCAGCTCAGGCGTATGGCAGACGATTTGGAGAAGTGCCAGGCCGATGGTTGAGGCAACGCTCTGTGAGGATTGCGAATATGTGGTTTTGGAAAGCCGCAGGCTTGCCCCGTACCTTTGGCGATGTTCTCAGCATCCGTGCTTAGAAGGCTTTGGATTTGTTTCAAGCAAGGTGTGGGCAAAGGGCTTTCCACATCTACCATGTCGCGATGTGAATGGCGGGCTCTGCAAGCTCTTTGAACCGAGGAAGACCGATGACCAAGAATAATGAATTGCAAGCACCCTTTCCGCCTGAAGTTATCCACTGGCGCGTTGGCGCAACCACTCAGGATAAGTCCAAGGGTATGGCGCTTGCCTATATCGACGCGCGTGATGTGATGGAACGGCTTGACGCTGTGTGCAGTGAGCCGGGCTGGCAGTGTCGGTACTCTGATGTGGGTGGCGGAAAGCTTTGTTGCGAAATAGGCATTTTCGTTAGGGTCGGAGATGAATTTGAATGGGTGTGGAAAGCTGACGGCGCAGGAAGTACCGACGTTGAGGCAGACAAGGGCGCATTCTCAGATTCATTCAAGCGCGCGGCCGTTCGCTGGGGCATTGGCCGCTATCTCTACGACCTGGATAGCCCATGGGTCCAGCTTGAACAGAAGGGCCGCAGCCATGTGATCAAGGACAGCGAATTGCCCAGGCTCCGCGCCATCCTCACCAGAGCCGCCCCACAAGCCTCACAGAAGCCCGCTGGTAGCGAAACCGTATTCGACGCCTGCAAGGTGGCACTCAAGGGCGCCGTGAGCATCGTGGACCTGCAAGAGCGTTGGAAAGAAAATTATATCGTGGCGCGCGAGGAATGCACTGCAGATCAGTTTGCGGAACTGACAGCCATCAAAGACGCGAAGAAGTCAGAACTGGAGAAAGCGGCATGACAAGCGAGAGGAAATGGACGAAGGGACCTTGGTTCACCCGCAATATTGGGGAGAAAGAAAATTGCTATGTCGTTGGTGTGGCTTGGGCCTACGACGACGAAAGCTGCACAAACGTCGCCGATCCAGAACCATGGCACAACGATAACGGTGATGAGCGTTTCTATAGTGAGGCCGTTTGCTTCGTTGAGTACGGAACACTGTCTGACGGCTACATGCATGCAAACGCACGGCTCATAGCGGCGGCACCCAATATGGCGGAAGCATTGGAGGGCTTGCTTCGTCGATACGACCCAGAAAACGCTGGCGCAGCATTCGAGCCAGACGGCGGCTGCATCGAGTGCACGGTCGGCACAGTCCCCAATCACTTGAACACTGGTCTCTGTCCGTATCACAAGGCCATTGTTGCCCTCGCCAAAGCCCGCGGTGAACAGTCATGACGGCAGAGGCACACATGGCACGCGCCGCGGCAATGCAGATGGAGTGCAAAAAGCACGAGCTCCGGCAACTGCAAAACGGCGAGTGGAAGATCACATTCTCAATCCATCCTGACGAGATGCCCCAAGCAATGATGACGGCCGCAATGGGAACGAGATTCATTATGGCCGTGGTCGAGATCGGAGACGATGAGAAGCCGGTCAAGCAGGAAGAGCGCACCACCAAAAAGCCGCAGAAACATGCCGAAAACAGCGCAAAAACGGACGATAGCACACCACCCCCAAAGTGGGGCGACATGAAGCCGAGCAACCAAGCCGGCATCCGATGCGAACAGGACGCCTTTCGCAAGTACATGCTGGATGTGGTGTTTGTCGGAAACATCGCCGTCGATAACGTGTCAACGGCTGAAATGGTCCGCTCGTATTGCGGTGTTATGAGCAGGTCCGAACTGGACAGCGACGACGAAGCGCATCAGCTTTGGATAGAGCTTGATGAAAGCTTTCGTGCCTGGATGAAGGAAGCAGAGGTTGTCGGGTGATGGCCTTTCGATTGCAAACCCACGGACAAGTCAGGCAGCGCCGGCCGCGCCTCAAGGATGAGAAGCATCTGGACTTCATCCGCTCGCTTCCCTGCGCAGTCTGCCACGACAACACGGCAACGGAAGCAGCTCACCTGCGCATGGCATCGATCGAGTATGACAAACGCGAATGCGGCAAGGCTGAGAAGCCCAACGATCATTGGGTCACACCGCTCTGTGGAAGGTGCCACAGAAGCCAGCACGAACACCGAGAAGAAACCTGGTGGAGTATCCAGGGCATAGACCCCTTCAAGCTCTGCAGCGCGTTGTGTGGCGTCTCAGGGTCCTATGAGAAGGGATTGGAGATTGTGCTTAATGCGAGGGAAGAGACATGAGCAGCGCAGACGGATGGCAGGCAAACACGGAGGCCGGCATGACCGACACCAAGGAACAGACGGTTGAGGAACGGGCAAAGGCGATAGCCAGCTTGGCAGCCAAAGGCGGCAGAACAACAGAGGCCGATTTTCAAGATGTTGTTTCGCACGCCATCGCCCAGGCCCTCCGCCAAGCCGAGCAGCGCGCCTATGAGCGCGCGGCTTTCACAGCGCACCGGCAAGGACAAGAAAACATAAAACGCGGGGTTGGCGCGTTATTGAGCGTTTCGTGCATCGTCGATGCCATCCGCTCACTCAAGACGGAGGGGTGAGGATGAGCGACTGGCGAACAATCGAGGATCATTGTCGAGGTGAAACCATGAGCAACCAGGAACAATGGCTGACAGAAGCCGAACTTGCCGAACTTTTCCGCACCGGCCGCATGGGCGGCTACAACACCCGCGACGTGCCAGAGTTCAAGGCGCTCATCGCAATGGCTCGTGAGCTTCTGAAACAGAAGGCATCAGCCAATGACTGACCGCGAATACATGCCTTGGTACGGCCATGCACTTGGCTACGCCGCAGCGGTTTGTATTGGCATCATCATCGGCGTGAGCTTTTGTACAGGATGGAGCTGGCTATGACGATCACGCGAGAGAACATCCAAAAGCTTCGCAAGACGCTAAGCATTGACCAACTATGTCAATATTCAGATCACAACCCGTTGATGGCAAAGGTACTCGACCTCGCAGAAGCCGCCCTTGAACAGCCCGCAGACGAAGATCCTTGCGGGGCGTGCGATGGCACAGGCCTTGATGTCCCAGAATACTGTGTAATTTGCAATGGCTCCGGGTTGGTTCCGGTTGAGCAGCCCGCAGAGGGGGTGGAGTGCGAGACATGTATGGACGCGCGTTACTATCTGAGCGTTCACGGGGAAAAGGCTTACAAACGACCATGCCCAGACTGTAGTCCCACTCCGCCAGAGGGGGAGTTGAGCCGAAAAGAGTTAATTAGGTGGCACGCTGTTTCAATTCGCGGGGAAGTCCCTCACGTTCATGTCCTTCGGAGAATCTATGTCTTGACCGTAGAATTGCTAGACGAAAGAGACCTACAGCGCGACCGCATCACCGCCCTGGAAGCTCAGAACGGCAGACTGAAAACAGAGCATGAGGGGCTTCTACATTCGACAATCGAGAGGCTTCGAGAAGTTACAGCCGAACGTAACGCGCTCGAAGCCCAACTCACCGAGGCGCATGAAACGATCGCCAAACTAGAAGATCGGATCAAGGAGGAATTTGGCTGAGATGGCCTGGCTAGACCAATGGCTTGAGACACTCACCACGGAGCAACTGAAAGACCTTCAGATCGCCGTTGTCGGGTATATGATTGCAACAGTGGCTTTCAATGTGTTTGGGTGAATGAGAGGTAGATGAAATGACAGACAAAATTGACCTTGTTGAACTGATTAAAGCAAACCCCGGATGCGTTGCAATTATAGACAACGACTCTTGGAGGCTCTTCAAACACGACCCGTTTGAAAACCCCCATGATGAAGAGAATGGCTGGGACGCGTATTGCGCATGGGAAGAGGCAAACAAGATAGCCGACGATCGAAGTATAAAGCCGCTTGGAGACGGTGGCTATGGTTCCGACAACCGCTACGGCGGAGACATATTGCAAGCGCTCGCCCAAATTGTCGGCATCAAGATTGAGAGTGTTTAACAACTCCCCAGTTTCACTCCGATTGAGCAGCCTTGAGCTTATCAACCGTATCCTTGCAGATCGGACGCTACTTCCGTTCCTGCTCCTGAAGACACCGTTTATGGCGCTCCAGGATAGTCGCCTGAAGGTTGAGACTTCCACGGCTATCGTTGCGAGACGGTCGGAAATCTTGAGCGTTTGGGCCTTCGATAACCTTCTTGGCGAAATCGCATATGCTGTCAACCGGTGCCTGAGGTCCGCCCATTCCGATGCAGATAACGCAGAGAATTTCCTTGGCCGCCATCAGTCGATAAACCTATCTTCCAGAGCTTCGTTGATCTCGTCATCGGTCATGTTTACCACAGTCGCAATGATCTCGTCAGTGATGCCGGCAGACCGCAGGAAGGCAGCCGTCTGCCGGGCAATCTCTTGTTTCTCGCCAATCTTGATCTGACTGCGCCGATTGGCCCATTGAACCAGCGTGTTCAACAGTTGCAAGCCGATCCTGACTATGGCGAACACGCTCATCAGGCGGCAGACGTGTCCTTGTTGGGGACAGCCCACGTCAAAGCTGCTGTTATCAACGTTCCGAGTGTGCCATACACGGCCTCAGGTAAGCCCAGATCGATGCCAACATAGTGTCCGCCCAAGAAAGCGCCTGCGCTCAAGAGCGCCGCCCAAGCTTTGTCAACTGATGTAAACATGTGGTTTCCTTTCAGGTTTAGCAGTGCCCCCGCGGCATGCATTCAATTTGATTTGGATCAAGTCCAGTTCCGACACCGCCGCCGGTTCCACCTACCCCGACACCCGGGCCAGGGCCGGGGCCACCACCACTGCCGGTGGCATACGCGGCGCCAGCCATAAGCGTGAGCATGATGACAAGAGCGGTTCTCATTTCAGATCACCTAAGGCCTTGTACGTCACTGGGCCGGCATAGCCGTCAATCTCCAGCCCGAGCTTGGTTTGGAACGCTTCGACGAAGGCATTATCGTTACCGTAGTCAGGCCCCAACAGCTTTGGCTTCGGCTTTGGAACATCCCGGCCGGCGCCAGTCCACTGGATAGTCCGCGGCACCTGCCAATGTGGCTTATCCCATCGATTCCGCCAATCACCGCCCCACTCTATCGGAACGCCGAGTTCCCGTGCGGCTCGCTTCATGGCGCGCTCAATATCCTTCCAAGGCCCGTAATCGTTCGGCCACTTGATTGCGCCGTTCACCAGGGGTGCGATATCAATGGCATGCCCGTAACCACTCTTCTGAATCAGGTGGTAGGACTTCAGTGTTTTGGAAACACCGCGCGCCACATAGGCCTTCTGCCGTTCAAGTGTTCGAACACCTTCATAGGCCTGGTAGTCTTGCTTGAGGTACGTCCATGCGAGGCGGACAACAGCCACAAGGGCAGGGTGGACACCCTTTAAGGCCCGCTCGGTACGTGGAGAAATCTGTTTCATGTCACCTCTTGATCATGTTTGTGGCTTCAGAGCTGACGGAGTAGGGTCTACAGGCCCCCAAGCCTGGCCGGCCGCATAAATGCACCCGATGCCGTCAGGACGCCTTAACAGCAAGGTCCACGTCCCAGCTTCCGAAACGTAGAGCTCGGCAATTTGCGGGGTTTGAGTTCCCGCCATACCATGTGCCCGGCGCGTCTCGCCATATTGCTTGTCAAGGACTTCAACAAGCTCAGTATATTTTGCGCACTGCATTGCGTGTGCAGGCGTCATGAATGCGAACAGAGCCGCCAGGATTAAAAAGGGCGATACATCATTGGCCTCCAAACCTACGGAGGGCATCAATGCGTCGGGTCAGTTCGGCGTTCTGCGCCTCCAGTGTTGAGATTTTCGATTGAAGTTCAGACAGCTTGAGGTTTGCCCGCTTATGCGCACCGATGGATCTGTGGTGCGTGAACAGGGTCTCCACCTGAATCATTCGCCCTGAGATCGAATCGATCTTCGCCGTTCGGTCTTCCAGGGCGCCGAGTCTTGCGTCAAAGGTGGCCCAGCCCATGCCAACCGCTAGGATTGCAAGGACTAGGGGCCAGAGTTTAGTTGCAAGGCTAACAAAATTTTGCTGCCTTTGGGTCATAAACTCATCAGCAAGTGATTATATGTGAAGTCCATTTGCCCCGGTCCTTTCACCGTGGTGAGTGGTAGGCCTCGGTAACTGCGGACCCAATTACCGGGGCCGTTTGGAAGCTATACGCAACACACCCTTGGTTTTATGTAATGTATGTTACACTTTACCACCACATTTAACCAACCTAAAGTTAGATTACTGCACCGCACCGATGCATAAATGCATCACTCTACACAAAGTCGCTGTCCGGACGGCCATCATCCCAACTGATATCAAGCTTGTCGCCGCCCATGGTGCCTAAACCGTTCATATCGATCCATGCCGTGCGCACCGGGTTGTCGTGGCCCGCGTAGAGCATTGAAGGCCACGGCTTGTCGCCTTCGTTGAAGTCGATCGGCCCAATGAAGCCGAAGTCGGCGCAGAACGCGAGCCCGGCCGTGTTCGCGGCGGCGTTCAACGTCTTGAGGAAAGCGGCCTTGGCGTCCGAATAGACGAACCCGCCGCCCTGTCCGCCTGAAGCATCTGCGAGCCAGGCGAGCACCACGGCATCGCGCGGCGGGTTGTCTCGGTACGTGTTGTGTTCACCACCCTCATAGACCGCAACGCCGCCGCGCAACGCGGGCTCGCTACTGTCACCCTCTGGGTCCGCCGCATGCGCAACCTGACCCTCCCACTGCGGGATCCGCTCGTTCAAGGTGGTGCCGCCCTGGCTGCTCGCGGTTTCCGGCGGCACGTTCGCCGCGTTCCATGCGGCTTCCTCTGACCGGTCCGTCATGTCGGTCGCCTGCGCGGTGTTGGCGTCCCGATAGTCACTATGCGCCGTCTGGCTGTCATCCACACGCTCGCGTAACATCACGTCATCTGTCGTATTCCCGAGCCGGATGGTGCTGCAGTAGGTCGTGACCATCAGATAATCGATCAGGTCTGAATAGTTCGTCCTTGACGTATCGGCCTTGTACTTGTTCCAGGCTGGGCGGTAATGACCGGGAACGCGGTCGGAACCGGTCTGCGTTCCGAAGCAGGTCTTGCCGGTGACCCCGAAGTTTACACCGTATTCGTCCTCGACCAGCTTGAACATCTCGGCGGCCCTGTACGCCTGGTACTTGTTCCGGATTTGCGAGTTGTTGCCAAAGTTGCTGTCGCCATCCACGGCGATCGTGATCTGTGTCGTGCCGGCGCCAGGCAGGCCGGACATGTTGAAGGTGCCGTCGACCGCACCGCTCGGAACGCCGTCGATCCAGCCGGACGTGATCGTGCCCGAGCCGTCGATCGTCAGCGGAATGAAGTCGAGCGTGTCGGTTCCCGTGGTGAAGGTGCCGACAGGGGTAACCGAAGCCAGACCATCGTCGGCAAAGTCCGCGTCGGACGTGCCCGTGAGCGTACCATCAAGCGATATCGTGTTCACATCCTCGACCGTGATGGTGTAGACGCCGCCGTTGTACTTAGTCGGAGATTTGATTTCGTCTCGCGTAATGTAGACCTTGTCACCAGTCGTGAACGGGTGCGCTGTCATGACAAGCTCGGTCGGAATGGTCTTGTTCATGCCCTCGATAAGGACACGGCCGTTGCCGGTGCCGCCGGACAAGGCGCCGACCGCATGCCTATGTCCAGTGTGCCAGAGCGTGACGCCTTCGCGCTCCATGGCGTCGAAAACCTTCTTGAACGTCGAATTCCAGGGCTCGTTATCCGGCCCCTCGATGAAGTTGTGCCGGATGCTGTCCGATCGGGTCCGGATCCGGTTGATCATGGTGGTCAGATCGGCATCGGAGAAATTGTTGGGCAGGCAGAAATATCCGTCGCGCTTGAGATCGTTGCAAAGGTCGATCATCCAATCGAGCGGGACCGCGCGGCCGCTGTAGGTGCGCTGTCCGGTATCGTTGATTTCCGCGTAAGTTTCGTGCGTGCCTTCGTTGGTCTGTTGCGTGTCCATGAACCGCAGGATACGGGACTGCGCCGCTTCCGTCTTGAAGTCGGCGTCCCACTTTTCGCCGCCGTCGAATGCGGCCTCCTGGTCGGCAGGCACCATGACCATGCTGGTAAACGGCGCGACGATGCCGGTGATGCGCACCCGGATAAACACGTCGGCTCCAGGCGTCGAGACTGGGTCGGTGAAGTCGAATTCGATACGGCCGGCCGTCGTGTCGTCGGTAACGGTCAGCGTGCCGTCAGATGCATTGACCGAGACGGTGTTGCCGGTCGGCGTCCACTTGAGCACATAGGCCCGTGTGCCGGTGGGCGAGCCGCCCATGCGCATGCCCTGATCGTAGGCCGGCGGTGAGTACGACATGGCCGACGCCTCGTAGTGGGAAAAGACGCCCAAGGCGGTAGGGAAATTGTTGGCGTCGAGGTTGCCGGCCTTGATGATCTTGGCGTGTTCGACCGCACCAGTTCCAACGTTGGTGTTCCAGTTGGCGTTTGACTGGTTGATGCGATTAAGCAGCATCGGCGGGTTGAATCGCGCCACACCATCCACCCCCCGGAGCAGGGCCGGTGCTGTGTTTGAAAACTCGAAGCCGAACTTTATCTGGCCGGCGGCAAACTGGAACACGTTTCCATCACTTACGGCATTGTCCGCAAGATCAACGTCATAGGCGAGCATATTACCGCCCACAGACGCGTCCATGAGCGCCATTGCGGTAACAGTGCCCCAACTACCCCCAGAGGCCGTAAACGCCACCACGGCGCTATTTGAGGACACCCCGCCGCTTTCAGCACTCCATGTGATGGCCTGGCGGGAATAGCCGTTACCTATAACCTCCGTACCACCGCCGGCCTCGCCCGGGTTTGCTGTGAACAAAGCGGCATAGATCGTGGCAGGCGCCGTATAGGCGTTGCCGATCATGTGATCTACAAGCGCTGACTCCAGGAAATTAGTCAGCTTTGTCATATCGCATCAGACATCCGTGAACGTGCCAGTCCTGGTGCCCAGCGACAGGCTGCCGTCATGAGTTCCAGCGTTATAATCGGCAGCATCACCATTGAGATCAATTAGTGGTGTGCCATATGCGGTTCGGCTTGTTGCCGGATCCACCAATGCGCCCGTGGTCGAATCGGAGAAATTATCCTGAACGCTCGTTTGGGTGATGTCTGCAACCGTGTCCCACATGGCAAGACGGAACACAGTGCCGTCGAGGATGAATGATCCCGCAGTAGTGCCAAGGTTCAAGGCGCTTGGTGCGTTTTCCAGAGTGCCGTTGCCAGAATTGGAAGTATCCTGCCCGGCCGATGCCCATGCACCGTCAGTCTCATCCCAGACATAACACCTTGCCACATCATTCGCCGCGTCAAACGTGGCCAGAAGGTTGATTCTGTCTCCTATGGCTTGAACATGCCCGGTAGAAGAGAAGCTGAACGCAACTGTGCCCGCATCGTCAATCCACCTTGTGTCCGTATCTCCAGAGCTTAACCTGACCCTCGCACCACCAGCCCCGCCATGGAAAAGCGTAACAGTTGTGGATATAGAGTCCAACTCAAACGAGGCGAAGAACATCAAGTCCGTCGTGCTGGTCCAGCTTGGCGATGATGTGTTCTGGAAGTAGGAAGAGCCATCCCAGACAACACCATTCTCAGTAAAGCCACCTGACACCGTTCCCGTAGACGCAAGGGTTCCCGTTCCCGTGAAGGACGTAACACCAGGAATGGACAGATCCCCGGAAGTCGTGAGCGTGCCAGTGCCTGTGAACGCAGTCGTGACCGCGCTGATTAGAGTCGCTGCAGTGGTCAACGTGCCCGTTGCGGCAAACTCAGCAGATCCAGGAATGGTGAGCGTGGCAGCCGTTGTCATAGTGCCAGTACCGGTAAAGCTCGACATGGCACTGGACATATTGCTGCCAAGCGTCGACAGCGTGCCCACGCCTGTAAAGGCCGTTACAGCCGGTATAGTCAACGCACCTTGAGTGGTGAGTGACCCTATCCCTGTAAATCGCGCCCTCGGGCTACCGGAGCCACCGACCCCGGTGTACCCAAAGCCCAACCCTAGACCTAAACGCATCAGTCAAGCGAGAACGAGATGCCGGTGGAGGTGGCAAACGACAGCGTTTCACCATCGTTAACCGCCTGATCGACAAAGTCCACATCATAGGCGAGCATGTTGCCAACCGTCAGCGCATCCATAAGCGCGGTCGCGACAACAGTTCCGTAGTTTCCACCGGACGGCGTAAACTCAACGGCGCCGTTGTTGGTGGCCGCTCCACCGGATTCGGCGTTCCACGTAATGGCCTGGCGAGCATAGCCACTGCCGGTCACTTCCGTACCGCCGCCGGCCTCGCCGGGAACAGCCGTGAAAAGAGCCAGATAGATAGTTGTGGGAGCCGTGTAAGCATTGCCGATCATGTGATCGACCAGTTCCGACTCCAGAAAATTGGTCAGTTTAGTCATAGTCGTTTTCCTTATGCTTGGATAATTGCAACCGTATCGCCCCGGTCACAGGCGAAATATTCCGTCTGACCGGCAGCCATACGCATTGAAGTGCCGGAAACGGCCGTAGGCGATGAGCCTATCTCGACATAGCAAACATCCTCCGCTTGAACGCGGACAATACCGCGGCCACCCTTCTCGGCGGACGTTGCTGTGGTTGCTACTGATGCAACCCCAATAGTTTCATCCTCAGACACTCCAATTGCCCTGAACACCGGCATGGACGTTCCATTCAGGCTAAGCTGATCGGCAACGCCAAAAGTAACATTCACCACCGCCATGTGGTTTTCTCCTTATCCAAATGATTAGTGACTAACGAGCCCAGATTTTGACAATGGTGTAGCGCTCGATTCCGAAGTTAGCGGCAATGCCGAAACCATCGGTTGCCTTGGTGGTCTGACACTGATGGTCAATGCGATACGTCGTATCCGCGCTGATCGTGACAAAGGCACTTCCTTCAGACCTGGTCGGAACCGCTACGGTTGCATCGGCACGCTCAGACGTGCCTGTATCCACAGCCGCGGCGCCCGTCACATCAAACAGCCTCGATTGATGCAAGTTGACCTGCATCGCAGGGGCAGACCAATCAATCCGGTAATCCCCCGGGGGCAGCACAAAGTCATTCGTGCCGATGGTAATCCCTATAGTGTTCAATGCCGCTGTGTTCAGGTCGCGCTGTTCCCACGCACCTGTGGTAAACCCGCCGGCGGCGGTGTTCTGTGCCTTCTGATCCTCGACAATTCCGACCAGCGAATATCGGCCTGTTTCCTTCCAGAAATCGATGTCTGATGTGGTGCGAGCATGGAAGCTGAGCACATTAACCGCATCGGCTGACTGGTTAAGCGCGACAGTTCCCTTGAAAATGCTGTTGAACGTAACCTCATGACCGCCGGTTGCATCCTGGACGAGCGTGATTGTTCCCTTTGTCCCTTGCCTCAGATTTGTTGGCGCATTGATTGTCGTGTCTGCTGTCAGAGTGATCTGATAATCGGTTCCGCTCGCATGGGAGAAGTCAGGCGTGATCGACGGATCAAACGTGATCGTCACAATACCGTCAGTGAACTTGAAGGCCTCTGAAACAATCCAGTTGGCACCATCCGACCGAGTAGTTACAGAATCACCCGGGTAGAGAATGAAGGTGGTTTTTCCGTCGATCGTCTGGCCGCCCGTGGGCGTCAGAATGACTTCATTCGCCGTCCCTGAGTGCTTGAACACATAGTCCGCACCATCACCCGCCGTAATGGCCGAAAACAGGCTGGCCGTAATACTCCCGCCTGTCGCATCGCATTGATGATGCTTGCCAAGATTGGCCTGCGTCGACGTGAAGGAACTGGATTCCGTGACAACCGCCCTCGAAGGTGAAACAGTGCCCGTCAGGAACGAGCTCGTATCAACGGCACCCTTCACATTGTCCCACGTCTCATAGTTGGACAGGGTTGCGTCAGAACTGTCCTTGAATGTGACCTTGTAGGCTGTGGTCCCAATGTACCGAACCGGAACCACACCAGATGCATTGGTCTCGATCGGGTTGTCTTCCGATGTGGCCAGGTCGCTATCGGAATAGACGGTCTGCTGGTTGGAAGTGCCGGCATCGAACACTTCCAACTTGGCACCGCTCAAGGGCGTACCATTGGCGTCTACAATGACACGTCCGGACAGTGGGAAAATTACAGAGTCAACCATTCAAGGTCTCTTTCAACTTGCTGTTTCTCAGTCGACTAGCCATATTCTGAGCATGGCTGTTTTCGTTCAAACGCGGTTTTTTCTTCAGCGTGCGTTCATAGTCGCCGGGTGGCTCATCTTTGGGTATCTGTTGGTCCGCGGCTTCTGGATGGAGCATATCGCTGAAATACCAACCATCGATTACGGCATTATCATCATGCGCGCGACGATCTTCCCTATTGCTGGCCACGTCCTCGCCCATGTCGTCAGGGTTGGGTACTATTGATTTGCGGTGCAACCACGTTTTCCGGCAATCCGGTTACAGCAGGCGCCCCGATCTTGGTCAGTGATGTTGTCCTTGCAGCGTCAATGATGTTCGAAAGCTTCTGAGAGCTCGTGGCGCTTTTGATGCGGAACAAGTTCAATGCGTCAGCACCTGTTGGAAACCCGAACCGCCCAAGAATTGCACCCTCCAGACCACCAGCAGCAAAGCCAAGAAGTCCGGCCAACTGAGCAAGGCCCTGACGCATTAGTTCCACGCCCTTAAACGCAGTGCGCGATGGCTGAGTTACATTTGTCGGCGGCACAAGATCACGAAGCACACCGACAAAGCGGCGCATCTTGGCAACTTCCTTCGGCTTGTACAATTCCTTAGCCAGATCGCTGTTAAGAAAGTCATTCAGCGAGTTCGCCATGGCTTGAGGCCCCTTGCGGGTCTTGCCCAGAGGCACGCTCACGGCCTTCAGGAACGCCCCTTGGCGCAAATCCTGTATCGCCTGGCTCTCAGCACCTAGAATCTGCTTAAGGCGCTTGGTGGTCTTTACAGCGGTAGGCGTCATGCCAACCTTGGTCGCTCCGAACAGCCAATTCACCGTCTGATCAACGGTCGCGTCGAATTTCTCCGAAACCAGCTTTCTGATCACCGCATCGGATTCGTTGCCAACCGCACTATCTGTGATCTGACGAAACTGCCGCCAGAACCCTATAGCCTCTTTGTTGGCCTGTGCAACATCAGCGCTGCCGGAGACAAGAGCCGTTGTGGCAGCATCGTCAATGAAGTCCGTATACGATTGACGCACAATTCGCAGCATCTCCCCGTCTGCAGGATCGATAGCCTTGATCTTCACAAGCTCTCGACGCACTTTGTCGATCATCTCGAACGTAATCCCCTCACCTTGAGGGCGAGCTTTTGCAAGTTCATTCAGGGCTTCCATGGCCTCAGCGGTGCCGCGCTGCAAATTTGCATTAAACCGAAAATCTGCATCACTAAGAGCTTGGTTTGCTCGCAACCGCACATTGGCCACAAATTCCTTGCTAAACACAAGCGGATCCGTCTTCCCGGCAGCGGTGACTTCCTGGAACCTGGTCTGTGCGGCCTGCTTAAGCCGGTCTGTCTCGGCTCGAACGGCCTGCAATGCACTATCCGCCGCATCCCGCGGAAATCCTACTGTGCGCTCGCCACCAACTGCCGCGGTCAGATCATCCACAGCCCGATCAACGGCTTGCGGCTGAATACCGCTTTCCACATCGCTGCCAAAGAACCGTGCGGCTTCTCTTTCGGCTGGCACACCGCGAGCCGCTTGCCTGGCTTCTTCCTCGAAGGCCAGTTGAGCTCTGCTCTGCGTCTGTTGTCCCTTGCTAAGAGGAACCCCGAATTCCTGTGCCGCCGCTGTTCGTTGTGCCGTAGCAGCGCTCTGAGCCGTCCTGGATGCGAACCTTGCAGGAGACCCGGCGGCCGCACCCAAACCAACAAGGCGCCCGAAACGTTCTAGAAAGCCTGCCTGTGTCGTTTCATCACGGGGGAACGCAAGGCGCATGCCGTCATCCATGGTGAAGACAACGATCTGGTCCTCCAATTCACCCTCGATCGGAACCGATTTGCCCGTTGTGGACTCGATCAGCAACGCCTTTCCGCCAGGAGGTGTAACGACAACACCAACAGGCGGGAATTTTGGTGTTCCGTCATCATTCCTTATGAACGGGATGGTCGGAGAGACACCCTGACTGATACCCTCGAATTCCCGGTTGATTCCTGCTGTCAGTGCCTGTGAGGCGGGGATTTCCTGCGGTGTGTTAACAACCTGATCAGGAGCTACGGCTTGCGGTGTACCAGTAAATCCTTGTCCGATATCGGCCTTTGCAGGTGCATTCACACCCTGATCAGGCGCACCAAAGTTCTGTTGCATCGCCTTCACAATAACGTCATCGGACGTTCCATCGGGAAACTCAACAATGGATCCGTCAGGCGCTTCGATTTCGATCATTCAACCGGGTCCAAAGTGCCTGTCTGTGGATTGAAGCGGCGGCGGGCCGGGTCTTGTTGAGCGCCAAGCTGATCAATCGGATCAACCAATCCAAGATCAAGCGCCACGTCATTTACATCGATGCCCTGACGTTCGGCCAAGCCCTCGAAGGTATCAAATAGCTTGTTTTGCTGCCGTTCTTGCTGGGCAAACAGCCGTTGTGACGTATTCAGGAATTCCGAGCGTTGCGTTGACGAAAGTCGTTCGCCATTCAAGAGCTTGTTGTAAAGCGTGCGGATTTTCTCATCCACACCGCCAGAATTCTCAGCCGTCGCGAATTCCGACTCCCGAACAACCGATCCGGGGTCAAGAATCTTCATGAAGTTGAAGATCAGTGCAATATCATCCGAGCCTTGCGGATCCGGCGCACTGGCGGCAACCTTGACCCTGCTGAAAGCATCACGCGACTTGATGAATTCCTTGGAAAGTGTCGTAAATTCCTTCCTCAGTCCAGCAATATCGGAAGGCTTTGGGCGATCCTTTTTCAGCGCGGCTTGCAAAGCAATGTTTAGCTCGCGCGTCTTGTTGATCTGGTTTTGCGTGAATTTCGTCTGTTCGAACTTAAAGGCACGGTCAGCGTTAGCCTGAGCACGGTCAGATTCCGTCTGCTGGAAGGCAAAGGCACGATCCGCACGGGAATTCGCGGCAGCCGCATTTGCTCTTTGTTGACCAAGTTGTGCAAACTGGATCGCCGCGTTCGGATTGCTCGCAAACAGGCTGTTGATTGCGTTCTGGTCGCCCTGGAGCGCCGCCGGCCCAAACTCTGCCAATGACCGCTTGGCAATGCGCTGATCTCGCACCTGCCGGCCGCGGTCGAACTGCTGAATGGCGCTTGCAAGATCCAGTCCCTTAAGTTCGGGGAGCTGTACCATCAAAACCCTCCGAATTTCGTCAATGTGGACGGGTCAAACCCGCCGGCCGCTCGAGCACCCAATTGAGCCAGTTGGTTTACAAAGCCAGTTGCCGCATTCGAGGCACCGGTAGTGCCCTGTGCAAGCGCATCGCCAACCCCAACACGCTGCTGATTTCTCGCCCCTGTCACCTGTGCCAACTGAGCGGAGGCGTTAGGCTGGAATTGCGCAAGGCGATTGAGCCGTTGATTGAACTGTTGGTTCTGCGCCTGCTGTCCAAACCGGAACAGCGCCTTTTCACGCCCGCCTGAGTTCAACTGTCCACCTGCAGAGGCGCCCTGGTCAACAGCGCGAATCCCGGCATCAAGCGAGGCCTGAAAACCCGGATCGTTCTCGAAGTTCGCAAAGGCGCCGCGCTGGGCCTCTGGACCGCTCACCCCAAGGAATGCGGCCAGTTGGTTCCGTGCGTCTGCCGACTGTTCGGCCTGCGGGCGGAAGAAATCAGCAATCAGGGCATCAAGCTGACCCTGTGCGTCTGCCCGACCGGCCGCTGCCTGCTTGGCTGCCTTCTTGGCCGAGCTCCCGGTGATTCCACCGATCAGGTTTGAGAAGAAACCCATGTGTCTATCCCTTTAGAATAGCAATAATCTGGTTAAGTTTTGTCTCAGCGTCCGATGACGGGCTCGCAATCGGGTCAAGAGAGCTGAAGTCACGCGGATCAAAGGCGTTTTTCAGGTCTTCCATGTAACTAAAGACACTCTGATCCATTTCGGGCCATATCTGCCTGTCAGGGACACCGCGGCGGCTCATGCTGCCACCTGTTCAACATCCGCATAGGCGGCGATAAACCCACGCGCCACCTGCGCCGAAACGCTTACCTGAAACGTCCTGCCCTTGTATTTCTCAGTGCCTAGACGGTTGAACCGAACCCGCGTTTCACGCTGACCGATCTTGCCAAGCGGCCTGGTGCGTTCGTTCGACCACTCAAATCCGCCATCGTCAGAGAACCGCAACATCACCTGTGGCTCTGCGTTGTGAACGTCAGTCGTGTTTAACCCGACACCTGTTACCATGTCCAGATAGAGCCGGTTGTACTGGAGACGGTTCGGCGTGGTGTGAACCAGCGGTGACTGCATGATCATTAACATGTCCTCGCCGTTCTCATTGAACGTGTCCGCATCGATCTCGTATAGGTTCCCGTTGGACCGATCGCCACAGATCCACTTTTCCCCGTACTTCACGATACACTGACCGCGCCAGCGATCCGTCTGGCCAGATTCCTTGTCATGCCAAAGGCCGGTGGACGCGTCGTAGACAACAGTGAAGTTTGTTCCAGACAGAACGTAAAATTCATGCCCCTGCATCGAGAAAACATCGCCCGTCAGGTTATCCGGGTCCGTTTCCTTGCGCAGAAGGTCGTTGACGTAAGGCGTGCTGATCTGTTGCGGCACCTGTGACAGCCCGCGCTTGACAGTCCGGTCATTGGCAACCCAGACAGCCGAGCTATCCATCAACTTGACCGTTCCGCCTGCCAGGCAACCGCGCTCAACAATCCCACCAAGCAACGGTGTGAACGGATTGTCCGTCCCGCCCGTGTTCTGAAACGGCTGCACAGTTTCCTCACCAAACACCCAGATCGTGTTGCCTATGACAATGATTGCCTTCCCACCATCAGGCCGGGCTTCCGCATCCAAGAAGTTCAACGCGTCTATGTTGCCGGCGTCGTTAATCTCAGAATAGAAAACCCGGCCATCAGGGAGGAGGTAGAGGATATAACCGCCCTGGAACGCCACATCGACAGGCGGTGGCAAATCAATGTCATTGACCGGCGCCAGGACGTCGTTTTCAAGGATCAGGCTCAAGCCACCCTGTGTAGCAAACGCAACCTGCGGAGTGCTGGCCTTGGTGTTTCTCGCGATATTAACCTTGCCGTCATCGGCAATCCCGCCAATGAAGGTGTGCGCTCCGGTGATGTCCACCTTGCGCAACTGACGATCGACCACCCAAT
>WLWG01000565.1_pt1 | contig 37666 bp, 38 predicted proteins | sample 6712871 | NCBI WGS metagenome assembly WLWG01 (sample SAMN12718693, study PRJNA515312) | sponge metagenome | isolation source: marine sponge | host: Mycale hentscheli | place: New Zealand: South Island, Marlborough, Capsize Point | collected 2003-05-01
TAACAGCTCTAAAGATTCATCGTACTCTCTAAGTCTCTTTGCAGTATCTTCGTTAGCCGTCATTTTTTTGCGGAATAGTTCAGATGAGTATGACGATGGCTGACCATTCCGTATGTGGTTTGCTATTTCAGTATCCGCCAATCCTGCTCTAGTAAGGTCATCAAGCGTTGCCATTTCTTGCGTAATCATACGCTCCGCTTCTAAGTTGCGAGCGACGTTGTTACTCATCGTTAACATTACATCAGACGACTGCATGTCCTTTGGCATCTTGCCTTTACCAAGTCGTTGTGAGATTTGCTGGGCACCTTGTATTAAAGGCATCTCTTCAATAAAGGCTGTTTTCGCTGCGTTCTTTGCTGCAGCATATGATGGGGCATCGTGCACAAGCTTACTTGCTTGCATGGTTTTAAGATACTTTTGTCCACCTTTTACAGCACCTGCCCCTAAATCAAAAGTAGGCTCTACCAGTTCCAATGCAAAGTAAGCCCCTTCAGTACCAAACTTTGCCCAACCTTCTAAGTTGAGTTGTTCAGATATAGCCTGACCTTCTCCAAACACACCTTTGTTTCTAGCGATGTTGTCAGCAATAGCACCCATGTATCCATAACCTTGGTACAAAGGTGGACGCTCTGCTTCCCTTAATCGAGAAGTCATCATAGGGTCAAAGTATGATTCACCAGGTGGAAGTTCGGGTAGCATACCGGTGTACTCTAAGCCTTCAGCAATAGCACCCATAGCCGCACCACCAGCAATGTTTGCTGCATCTACACCCAAAGAAAGTGCAGCATTGGTTACGGCAAATGCATTACGAAACACAAATCCGGTCGTACTCTCAGTTGTACCACCTATTGCTGTGTTTGTAGCAAATGCGCCAATGTCATCATATAATGGCAAGTCATCCAATATTGCCTTGCGTTTGTCAAAAGATGTTTTCCAATCTGGATTACCTTGTTCTTTGTACGCACGCACCCTAGCAACAGCTTCTAGCCTGTCTCCAGCCGTTATGTCTTTTCGGTCTGACTCTTCATATTCGCCATCCCGTATCATGCGTATCAACTGAGCATCTTTCTCAGCAGTGTATACAACCCCACCAGTTGGATTGTCTTGCAGATAGGTCAGTACTTCTTGTGGTACAAATTCAAAGTCCCCTTTACCCAATCGAAACTTGTATGTGGTTGGCATAGATTGTGCAGCGTTTTTTGGACTGGCAATAGACCTTCTGTACTTTTCAATAACAGGCTCATACTTGGCATCTTCTATACTTTGAAAATATGCCAACTGCTCATCGGAATACATTGGTAAGTCTGTACCAGTTGTGCGCTGATAATCTGTGGCTGTCGCTGCAAGTTCTGGTAGTGTTCCAGTACCAAACTTTGCTTTTGTTCTTGGGTCTAACTTCTCTGCTTCTTTTTGTGTTATTTGGACAGGCTCTTCGTTTATTCTATTGAGTGTTTCAATAGCCTTATTGAATACTTGCCCGTCTGTTAGTTTAGGGTTCTCTCTTTTGGTTTGGTCATACAATGCCATCGTTGCGGTAATGTACGCATCTTGTTCATTTGGTGGTTGCCCTAACACCCTTGACCTTAACAAACCTTCAAATGTTTTACGGGAATCTACTGTAGTTGGTTTTTCAAGTTGCGCACGTACATCACCAATAGTTTGTTGCCTACCAGTCGCTGTACTTAACAAGTCACCTACACCCATACCAGCACTGGTTGCTTCCAATGGTGGTGCGACCTTGTTCAAAGTACGCTCGTAGTATCCACCAAACGAAGGTAACTGACCAGACCCTTTGAGTACGTCGAGTTCCATCAAACGCTGTTGCTTTTGCTCTGGTGTGTATGTTGGATTGTCCTCTATAGCAAACCTTGTCAAATCAAATTGCTTTTGAAAACCAGGTTTATCGCCACCAATGTACGTTTGAAGAATCTCATTTTCTTGGAGATCCTCCGCTTCTTTCAACGCTCGTTCAAACTCTTCAGGTGTGTCGCCTATAGGTTTGTTTAGAATAATTTCTAACTGTCTTTTGTTAGGCTTTGCCATACATCACCGCTTGTCTGTAATCACTGCTAAGTACATTAAGTCTAACATGTCCAATGCTTTACGCTTTTGACTTTTGTCGTTGATTCCAAGTCGAAGTTGTTGTTGTGCATTTTTGTACAAACTTTCAATCTCATCTGCTTTTGTGTCATCGCTTACTGGAAACAATGATACGACAAGGTTCTTTGTGTCTTGACGTAAACCACGGATGTCATCACCAAGTCTAGCATACTGTCCAGGTTTATTGTCTTGCAGTGACTTTACACGCTTCATGTTGCGTGCTTTTTTGGGGTCCATAGTCTTGGCTAGCATGTCAAGTATACGTTTCTTTGCCTTCTGATACTCTTTGCTAGACACCCCATAAGCTTCTTTGGCTTGCATTATCATTTCTAATGCAGTCTGTTGCTTTTCAGCAGACCCTAAGTTTTTAACTGCATCAAATCTTTGTTGAATAGGGTCTGCAGTCTGTTGTGCCATAACCTCTTCAAACATCGGCAACCTACCCATTTTACGTATTGGTTGTCGTGTTGGTGTTGGTGGTAAAGCAGGTTTGACTGTTGCTGTTTGCATTGGTGGTCTTAAAAACGCATTGATACGGTCTATTTCTTCTTGTGTTGCTCTACCCCTTAAATCAGGTTCTACATCCACATTGTCTTCTACTGTGCGCATCATGGGTTGAGCCACAGGCCCTCTTCTTTCTGTTGGTGCTGGTGGTGTCATTTCCATAGCAGACATGTCTAAGGACTCTCTAGGTCTTTCACCTTCAACAACACCACTAGGACCTTGTTGCACACCCATACCACCTTGACCAGACATAACCATGTCCACACCACCTTCTTGCATGGCGGCTTCAAGTGGTGGTAGGGAAGGCTCCACTGTTTCTGTGGATTCCGTTACGGTTTCTGCCACAGGCTCTTCTGCTGTCTCTTCAACACCCAAAGCATCCATCTCAGCACGTCTACCAAACAGTCCACGACGCTCACGTGGCTCCCTTGGTTCACGTGGTGTTGGTGCAAACTTGTCTCCATAAATCTCACGTGTGCGCTCAATCACATCTACAGGGTCTGTTTGCTCCATACCCAATGCTTCAAGTTCCGCTTGTAACTCTGCAATCTTTCTTTTACGTTCTTCAATCAAAGGAGAGTAATCTACATCCCCTAACTCTGGTATGTCTTTTGTGCGTACTTTACTTGTAACCGTTCGTGGGTCTTCATCGTCAGTGCCAAATGTAGTAGTAGTGCCAGCTTGCATTTGCGCACCACGTAGTTCATTTAATTCATACCACTCTTGAAAGTCTGCTTCGTTGTAATCTTCTAGTTTATTTATGTCTTTACGAATTTTTGTTAGTGCTTTGTCATTCTTTTGCAGCAACTCGTTGTTTTGATCTTGTTGTGCTTTTAATATGTCATATTCAGTATAGTCACCGGTTCGTTGTGCTTGTGATTCAGCAAGTCTAACTTCTGTGTTTAGGTCTGTGTTTTGTTTTTTTAAATCTTTATTTCTTTTGGTTCTACGAGTTATCTCCGCTTCTTTTTCTAGAAGGTACTCTGACCTTCTAGGTGGTCGTTCACCTCTACTGGTGCGTGTGCCGCTTAATCCACCTTTGCGTGTTGACACAGTGGTTGTGCCCAAGCGTTCCGCTTGCTTTTGTTCTTGACGCTCTCTACGACCCTCTTCTTTTACTTCTTCAAGTTCAAATCTAGACACGTCACGTTGTAAAGCAGCCTGTTGTCGGTTCAACTCTTTACGGGCTTCTCGGATGCGCTTTTGTGCTTCTTGATTCGATATACGACCTGCTTCTGCTTCTCGCAATGCTTGGTCCTGTGCTGACTTATACAGCATATACTTTTGCTTGGTAACAAGGTCTGCCCATGACTGACCATTGCTGGTTCTTCTAGGGTCACGCCCACTACCTGTAATGACGTATACCCCTTGTCCACCTACTTGCTCAATAGCCACGCTCACCTCCATAAATGCCAAATTTGGTATCATCCAACGCAGTGCCTGGTATATTTAAGTTACTTAAGATTTTACGTTGCCCAAGATTGGCAAAGTATTGTGAAATCTCTTCGTCATCCATACCAAGTTCACCATACAAGTAGTCATACTGCTGCTGTGGTGGCAACGACAGTATATCATTTACAGTGGGCATTGCTGCTAGACCTGCTTCTTGTGCTCTTTGTCGAACATCCCTTTGTGCCATTAGCGCATCTATTGGTCGCCCTTCTCTTTGCAAGAATGCCAAATCCATAGACTGTGGTTGTTCTCCCAATAGTCTTGATAATCCCATTTGCCCCACATACGCTTCAGCACCAGACTGGAATGGAGCCGTCAACCCTTCTGCTCTGGCTCTGCGATATTGGGCTTGCGCTGCTTCAAGGTCTTTAATCTCTTGTTCTTGCTGTGCTTGACGTGCCAAGTCCATATTGAGTATCTGCGATGCCAAATCCGCTTCTAGACGCTGTCTGCTTTCATCCTGCATCTGTTGACCTAGCAACGCCATCTGTGGTTGTGCTGTAGGCTGTGTAAGTCTTGCACGCTCTGCGTCCGCATATTGTTGTGCCTGTTGACGAGCACCACGCATCTGTCCTTCAATGGCTGCACGTTGTTGCTCTGTTAAGCCAAGCGCACCCATCTCTTGTTTGCGTTGCATCTCACGAAGTCGTTTTCTTTGGTCACGTTCGTACTTGCTAGGAATAATGTCGGGAAGTGCTCCAATTGCACTACCAGCACCAGCAATCAATGACATAGTTAATGGGTCCATAGTTCACCTACACATGAAATGTTTCTATTGTAAAAGATTGACAGTTGATGTTGCCCTTCTCAACTCTTGAGTTTACAGCCACTGAAAACTTATATCGACCTGCATCTAATGTTAGCATACGAGTTATCATAATGCTTCTATGCCCAGACGCATTTCCCTTATCACTTGGAACTATAGTTTGCGCTGCATCTGTTGATCCAGATGGGTTGTTTTCAAATACATAGTTACGTGTACCTTCATACTGTGTGATCAACCCTTGTTTTTCATACTGCAAAATAAAATCACTATTATACAGTACATATTGAGGACCATAAGTGGCACTACTGTTAATCTGAGCAAATGCCTTAAAATAAATAGTAATCATTACTTTTGTGCTGTTTTTTAATATAACAACTTCAGCACCAGTATTACTTAATGTCTGATAATCTTCGACCGAAAAACTTGTTTGATTGTCGCTCTTAGTGGTCGAGGTGAACCAGCTATATTCTTGTGGCAATCGTAACTTTGATACACCCTGCAAAGTTTTAGTAACAAAGTCAGCAGTTTGTACAGTAGATACAAACCTAGGGGTAGCAATACTCTCTCCAATAATGGTGTCAGTATCCACGTCTGTATCTTCGATTTCTTGGTTGACATAAGACCTCAGTTTATCTTCATTTGACGCATGGTCAGTTGCTGATAACACTGTATCATTTACGTACGTATATGGCTGTGTGAATCCCATTAGTTCTCCACAATAATAACTTGAATGTGATTGTGCTTGATGTTCAATGTGTTGCCAGTGTTACCTACACACGCTTGTAGTTCAATAGCATCTATGACGTTACCAGGTGCCAATGTATACAGTCCACTAAATGAAAACGACCGCCATTGTATCCAAGCACCATATGATGTTGTATCTGTAGTAAGTGCTGACTTTTTTGTAAAACTGTACGTGCAGTTGGCAACATCTACAGTAGTTGGGGTGCCACTGCCATTGAGTGACATAAACAATCTAAAAGCATAAGTATTATATGGAATCTGAAATGACGTACCATCACCATCATTTGTTGGTGCTGTCATACTAAGTTCACCTACCAATCCACTTGCATGTACACGCACCACTACGTTTGAGTGTGTACTGTAGTTTGGCAACACTTTACTTGGTGTTAATGCCACATTTTCAATAGTTGTAAACGTTGTACTGCTTGTAGACCAATCAGCAGTGCCGTCATAGTCAAACGTGTGCAAACTTGTGATTGAGTTTGAACCACTAAAATGTTCACGCTGTGCCCACTCTGTATCTAAGTTTACATCTTCTACATCATCACCAGCAACACTACTATAAACAGCGTTAAGTTGCGGTGCTGTAGGTGCTTGACCTTCTCCAAAGTATTGATTCGTGATTCTACCCATGTCTACCTCTTAGTGTTACAAGCCCAAATAGATGCACCATAAATCTCCATATAAGACTCTGGTGTTGCTGTAATATTTAGTTCTTGATTTGGACTTGTGTTTATGGTTTGCCATTTCAGTTCTAAGCGCACGGGTTGTGAGCCTACAAAGAGTTTAAATGGTATAGATAGATTCTGAAGGCGTGGGTACACTCTACCGGTTTCTGCTATTAGAACGTCATTGCAAAACAGCCCCCAACGTGACCACCAATCATTCGACCATATTGTAGGGGTGCTTTGATGATTTAAAATCATGTCTGTGCCATGTCGAAAGTTTATGTCAAAGCATCCGTGTACCGTACCACTTTTGGCATCAAACTCTAATACCAAATCATTGAAAGCAGCGTCTATGTCTGATATGTTATTCCAACCACTAGACCAACTGTTGTTTTGCAAATCAAACGTAACGAGTGGACGATGTATATCTTGACCTTGCTCATACGTATTCCAACGTCTAACAAAGTGATAGTCTTGTGTTTGTCCTTCGTGTTTGAATCCATACACGTTGACAGTGCTTTGTGATGTTAGTGTTGGTGGTGCTAGTTTAAGTTTGTCTATGGTATCCACTGGAAAGTTCTGCCCATCCAATCTACCATTGTACTCACCAATCACAGCACGTGTGTTGTCATTGATGTTCTCTGGCTTTACTTGGTCGTAGTTCTTTTGACCTACTTGCGTAAATACTTTCATCGTGACGTCCTCGTAGACTGGTTGAGTGCAGGCATAGCCTGTGCATCTGATAGCAAGTTGAATGACACCAGATGCCATCTTTGGTCATTGGTGGTCTTGATGCCAAACTGAAACTGGTCACACAGTTGTGTGTTTACATCGTATCGCAAAGTGATCAACCTGCCTTCGGTTAGTTTACTTTGGTTTACCTTGAAGGGCACCTTGGTAATACTACGGTCAGTTGGTCCAAATACTGGGTCCTCATTCAAGGTGTATACCGTTTCAGACTTTGCTTGTTTCTGCGATGTAGTGGCGTTCTCTACGTATGAGTAGTCTACCCCATAGTAGAAGTCGAAGTTGTTGTCACCGTACGACATGATACGCACTTCTACACTGTAGTATCGAACCTTGACACTGTTGTCGTCGTAGGCGTACCAAGCACTCTCCCAGATTGCGCCTTCATGCGCTGTGTCTGTAACTGTCATTACAACGTTGTCACCGTATGCAGTAATGGTGGATGTCTGACCCCAACTATTGGCAGCACTCATCACTTGTAGTGGTCCAAACTTGTTGGTGACTGCACTATCTGCCGGTGTCCAGTTCGGGTCATTGCCAAGCAGAAAATAGCCATTGACTGTATTTGTCATAGAGCTCCAGTACGACTTGCTAGAATCTTCCAAAGTAGTTCTGAAGGACCACATAGGTACGTTTGGCTCTAAGTGCAATACAAACCCAAAGCCAGGCGTTGTCTCATCGTCTGTCGGTACGTGTATCCACACTTCTTTTTCTCGATACGAGTACGCAGCAATAGCCTTGTGCATCATTGAATGATTGACACGCTTTAGTTGTTTGTCGATGGGCTTGCTTATCTTCTGCATCTGTATGGATGCACCACCATTCAAACCACCTGACAGCATCCAAATGCCTTGTTCATTGATGAACACAACACCCAACTGCGGTATGACAGTTACTGCGTTACTGGCTACTGTTCCTAGTGTGTTAGTGATGGTGCTGATGTTATAAGAACCTGCATCAAAACTTATAATATTTACAGCTGTTTCTCGGAATACAATGAGATTGTTATAGAAGGCAACCATCTGTGTAATGTCGCCACCAGTTTGATTACCCAAGTCAAAGTATGCCAAGGCACCAAACTGTTCAAAAATACCACTATCAGAATAGATAATACGACTACCTGCTGCCAGCCACAGTCTGTTGTCCCATACCTCACCGTACTTCCAATCAGTTGTAATTGCTGCACTTTCTGTAAACGATGGTGCTTGGTCTACTAGAAACTTATCTGGCATTGCATCAATATAAAATCGACTAGAGTTCTCATCGAGTTGAGCCACAAAGTAGTAAATCTCACCGTTGTCGTTTATCTCTTTGGTTCTGTAGATGCGTCTAGCAACCACACCCTCTTGTCCTATTGGCAGGTCAAGTGCCACACCGTATCTTTTCTCTTGTGCGTTTGGAATAGACCATGAAACACTCTGTGTTGCCGACAAGGGTGATTCAGCACCCAAGTCTGTAATCATAGACATCTTGTAGTTGTAGGTGTACTGTACGTTTTCAGTCACACCACCCAAGCCATACTGTGAGTTCTTTCCATAAAATACAGCAGCACCACCACTAAGAACATCACCGTTTTGATAGTCCGTATCCACGTCAAGTGGATTGGCAGATGGTGTCTGAAGAACAAAACCAAAGTCACGGTAAACTTGATCACCACTAAAAAGTATTGCTCGGTTGCGTCCATTGATGATGAGTAAGTGTTGCCCTAGGTTGACAAACTGTGAACCTACATCGCCTAGTTTGGGTATGTATCGGTCTGTGTCAATCGTCACAATGTCAGCGTCAAAATCACCAGCGTTCTTGTTGCCCAGCATGTAGTATAGGTTTCCACCCTGCTCTACAAACGTGTAGATGTCCTTGGTGCCTTGTCTCTTCCATTGATACACAGCATCTACTTTGTCTGTAAAGTACTTATCCATAATGGCACTGGTCACTGTAAAACTAGATGGCACTTGCCACCAGCTCTCAAATCCGATGTTGGCTACCCATCCATCCTCATCTGCCCATCGACAGTTAAAGATTTGATTCGCATCACCTAGGTTGGGTGTCAGTACTTCATTGACACCACCACATGGCACATACTTTCTGAACCGTTGTGGTTTCATGGAAGTCTCCGTAACGAAGAACCATCATACGTTGGTCGACCGGTTGACATATGGAAGCGACCACGTTGTACTTGCTGGTCTACTTTGTCTACGTATCGTTTGGCCAGGCCATTGATTTCTTTCATGTACTTCTTCTCATACGTTGCTGCCAATCCTTGCTGCCCCAACTTTAAGTAGATGTCTTCAAGTGCTTTGTATACAATCAGTTGATGGAACTCATATGGCATCTGTGGCACATCTGTATTGAGTAGCATGTCTTTTGGCTTGACCATGTATCGTCTTACCATCTCTCGTACGTAGTCATGGTAAACAATAACTACATCTGATTCCACTACCCTATCTACTTCGTAGTCATATCCGATTGGGCGTGGGTATGGTCTGATTTGTTGATGCAACCCATCAATCTCTACATACCGTGCTGAACCGTTGTCTAGTTGGTCCTTCTTCACAATGTTTACAAATGAGTTGATGTCGGTCACCACTATTGGTTTTAAGTACTCTATATCGTTACGAGTACCCGATGTAGTGCTTTTACCATTGGTTACAAACAACCAACACGGCAAACCTTTGCGCTCACCTGTGGTTTTGTCGTAGTTCTTATTCCATACGACAACTTTACGGTACCCTTCCCATTGTGCAGGCATCTGGTCTTTGTTGTTGTAAGAATCTGCCAATATTGGTATGTCGTCCCAACTTGTAAACTGTAACTTGATAGCACCATTGTCTACTGTGATTTCAATCTCTGATGGCTCTGACAGTGCGCCTATCTTTCCATCTTTGATAAATGCCCATGCAAACTCATAGTATTCACCAGTTTGAAACTCACCAGAACCAGGTAGTGTCTCTGTCAGTGTAGTTTGCTCACCTGGTGCAATGTTCTTTGAAGGGCTTGTAATATATGCTTCTGCGTAGGACTGTGTGTAGTCTACTCGCAAGTCCAAGTCCTCTTCACGTCTAGGCATGATGGAAGTAGACTTACCATATGGATTCTGTGAGCCACTCACGCTCACGTATGGGTAGTCTCTATGTCCTAGATATAGTAGTTCCAAACAGTTCTCTGGCAGGTCATAGAATCGCTTCTTAATCTTCCAGTTACTGTTAGTGGTGCTGGATGTACCTTGAAATGGTCTATCCAATAAAATCTTTGTAAATGTGTCGTTGATACGACTGATGGTGTATTCCATCGTATCAATCTCTATGGGTTGACCTTCCCATACGTCACGTTGATGCAAACGGTCAATAGATGCAACAAACGTAACTTCACGCTCACCCTTCTTTACGTTTGCTGTAACTGTGTTCCCACTGTTGTTCTCGGTATCCGTACCTGGCAAGATGTCAGTGTGAACTCGCATGGTGTCTAGTTTGGTGGTAAAGTTCCACCGTTTCATGGTCCACAAACAGTAGTACGCATCGTTCAACAGTTCGTCTAGCTGGTCATCAAACTGTGCCAGTTCGGGACTGTAGTCTGTAATGTTCTTTACTTTTTGTCTGAGTGCTTTTAAATTTGCCATAGGTCACCATACGAAAAAAGGGATGGGCGAAACACCCACCCCTTCGGCTTGATAGAAAATCTAACTTAGAACTGCTTGATAACAAATACAGAACCAACGTTTGCAGTTGGTGCTTCGCAAGCGTATCCAATGACAGGAACTGTGTCAGTGTCTACATATGTGTCTGCTTGTCCAGCAACTGCTGAGATGCTCAAACGGTCACCTTTAAGGACTGCACCTTCCAAGTTTGCACTACTATGCAATCCAGCAATGGTAACGTCTACGTTTTCACCAGCACCAGTAGATGCATTTAAAGCAAAACCAACTACTGCAATACTGTTAGCAGATGCGCTGTCAGCAGCAACAATAGTGATAGCCATGTCGCCATCAGCAGTCTGTGAAAAGTCCAAGGCAACCAAGTCATTAGCAGCAATAGCACCACCACTAATAAAGGTTTCGATTTGTCGTCGATTACTTGCTTCAATCCCAACGGCTTCTGAAGAACCATCACGTTGATCAGCAGGGTATGCGCTTGTTTCCAAGTATTGAATAATGTTTTGTGTAGCCATGATGTACCTCCTTAGGAATAAGTATCGCCATCAAAAAGAACACCGCAAGACCCAAGATGGTCTGCAATCAATTGCATTTTAACATACAATTGAGCTGCACGTGCAGTAGTTCCACTGATGTGTTCAAATGGTGAAACAGCAAAGTCAGCATCTTTGTGCATGCACAACTTAACACCGTCGAAGTTCAAGAAATAGCCAGACAATGGGGCAGTTTTACCAGCACCACCGTTTAACGATGCAGAAGCATAATCAAAACCAAGTTCAAGGTCTTGTTCAACTACAGCACCACCAAAAGCAAGTTGCATACGACCACCATCAAGAGTCTTCTCGTTAATGTATCGTTCTTGTTGGAACAAAGCACGACGATAGTTAGCCATTGCAGACTCAGACAAAAGCACACATTGAATCTCACCCATGTGAGTTACAGTGTTTGCTTGAATTGCCATTTGTTGCATCAAGCGGATACCATCAGTACCAAAAGCACCACCAACATCAGCAAACTGATTCAACCAACCGTTGACTGGGTAAGTAGTCTTAGAGATACCACCAACAGTATTAACCTGTGATGCTTTTGCTCGTGCTTCTAAGAAACCAGTAACAGTAGAGTCACCGTTCAATGAGTTAACAGTAGTCAAGATGGTAGAGTTACCACGAAGCAACTGCTTGTTAAGTTCACGTCGAAGCATACCCATTACAGAACGCATACGAGCTTCAACAATCTTAACGATTGCTTTCTCGCCTTTGTTCTCCAACTCTTCTTTCTTGGTGATTACGATTGGAGCAGTAAAGTCAGACCATTCGTAGATTGCAGGTTGCAATACATCTTTAACAGCCAGGTTTACTGATTCGTAACCGGTAGGAAGATTGGTGATTTGTGAGTGTTCAGCGATAGAAAGAGGACGTTGGATTTTAATACCACCATCTTCATATTCAATACCGTTGTATCGTTTTGCATTGTCAAGGAATGCGACCTTTTGAAAGAGTTCGTCAACTTCGCCATCACGGATGGAATACAAGGTCGACGATAGCAAATCATTAGAAATAGCCATTGTTTTACCTATTATGTTTAGTTTATGTCGTTCTGCCTAAACCGTATTCCCATTGGAATGGTTGCTGTCCGAGTGCTCAAAAGAGTTCTTTCAACATAGGCATTGTAAAAGAGAAATGTTGGATTGTCAACCCTATGCAAGTAACCCACCTTTAAACTGCTGCAACATTGCATACAGATAGTTACCTGGGCATTCGGTTGCTCCGAAGTCCCTGTGTCCATATACATTGTGCCTGTCAAGGTTGTATTCTTCCATCAAGAGTTTTACCTTGCCCCACAGCGATTCCATTTGTGCGGTGCTAGGTGCTTCTCTTGATGTGTTGCCAGTAACACAGATGCCAATAGAACCACGGTTGTGATTCTTACAGTGAGCACCTGTTTTGTTGATGTGTCTACCACTCACAACTTCACCGTTGCCAAGTACAATAAAGTGATACCCAATGTCAGACCATCCGTTACCATTGACATGCCAATCGTATATCTGCTCTTTGGTTGTATCTTTTGGAGATGCAGAATGATGGATAATGATTTTATTTACGGTGCGTTTACCTTTGGGCATAACATCTCCTACTTCTTGGCCTGTTGTGATTTGTGATATTGGTAGGCTTCCCATGCGCTACGAAACTTGGGTGTACCACTTGGAGAAACTGACTTGCCACCAGATGTTTTACGCAAGGTTTCACGTCTAGATGACTTTTGTTTGGCTACCTCAGCACGCTCTACTTTAAGTTTCTCTGCATCTACTTTTGCTTTTACAATGTAGTAGGCATCTTCAAGTCGTAGTTCGGGTCTGTCTTGTAGCATCTGAGCAACTGGCAAACGATAGTCATCTTCCATCAGTTGTGGGTTGTCAGTCTTAAACTGTTCAAGTTGCATACGACGCTGTTTCATCTGCATCTCTTCTTGGGCTGGCTTCATCATCTCTTGAAGCATTTGTGCGGCTTGACGTTTTATTTCAGCCTGCATCCCTTCTGTGGTGTAGATGTCATACTCTTCATCCTTAGCAAGTTCCTCTTCGGCACGTTTAAGGAATGGGTTGTTGAGTGCATTGTCTTGTTGTCGTTGCAGTTCCATTCGTTCGGCTTCGAGTGCCTTTCGCATTTCAGAAATTTCTTGTGTCTTACGAGTATATGATGAGCGTATATTAGCAACATGTTTTCTCACGTCTTCAGGTATGTGCTGCATCCATTCATGAAGCGGCTTCATACCTTTGTGGTTAGCATCCTCTGTAAACTCTTCGTAGTCTTCTTCATTGATTCCCAGTAGTTCCTCAATGGTCATCAGTTCTACATCTTCTTCACCACCATCAACACTATTATCACCATCAGGTGTATCGACAACCTCTTCGGTTTCGACGGCTTCGGTTTCAATGGCTTCAGGGGTTTCTACGTTTTCAACAGTCTCCGCACCGGAGGTAGTGTTTGTCATTTTCATTTCCTTTTATATGCGCCTTTTTTAGGCCTGGTTTTCTTGCGTTTTGCTGCTTTGGCTTTTGCCATCTTAGATGACTTTTTGGCTGCTGCTTTCTTGGCTGCTGCTTTTCCCTTTGCTGTGTATGGGAACTTCTTTCCGTTAACTTTAGGCATATCAATCTCCTTCTATGTTTAGACCTTTGTGTAGCTTAAGTGGTTCAATGTTGTGACAATACCATTCTAAAGCAGTGATGTAATCACAATCCCAGTGTTCCATCAACACTTCAATAAGTTTATCAAAGTTGTACACCACTGGTTCATTTAAGATAATGGCAGCATCAAACACTTTTCTTGGCTCAAGATAAATCACATTCTCTCCATAAACAAAGCATCGACATCTTCTGGTGGCATGTCTTCTGTTTCCATATCTTCTTCAATCATGCCTTCTTCTGTCTCTTCTTCAGTAGGCTGTGACCGCAAGTACCTGTCGTACTGTTTATCGGATGCCAGTTTATTGATTTTACCAGCAAGGACCATAAGGTTTGCATCGTCTGTAATGTTCTCAAAGTCAAAAGCAAACTCGTCGTCTACAATACCCTGCTCTACAGCATCATCAGTGGCACCTTGAAACATGGCTAGTACACGTACAAAGTCTGTTGGAAACTCTGTAACTTCACCACCAAACTCTGGATAGTCAGGTGTCTGACCAAACTTTGGCAACAAGCGATTGGTTGCTTTGACCAAGTTGTTAAGTGCCTTGGCACTGAATCGACCACGTGGTGCCATCTGTGCAAATGCGACTTCCTCTTCTTGTTCTGCTGCGCCTATTTCAGCGTCTAACATTTCTTCATTCATCTTTCTTCCCCCATGTTTCATCCAGTTTACCACTGACTGCATCATGTGCAGTAAATGCTTCCACCACGGCTTCTTCTTTTGTCTTACCACTTTTGAGAGCCTCCGTGTAGGTTTCTATGTTTTTATCTTGATTGGCTACTCTGCGTTTCTGTGTCTCGACAGCTGTATCCCAACGGTCCTTTGGCAAGTCTGCTTCACATACAAACCCTCTAGATTCCATAATCTTCTGCTCAGTGTGCTTGTTGGCAACATGCTTACCCAATGCCTTCGAGAAGTACCCATTGACACCATGTTTACCAGTGCCAGCCCAACTACTGTGACTACCAGGTGCTCTTAGTACCCGATACAAATCACCACCACATCCTTGCTCATACGTATCACCACCACATACTTGTGGGATGTTGTCATTTTCATAGTCACTAAAAAATATAAGTTCTTCATGGACTTTGGAACATACTTGGCATTGGTAGGTATATAGTGGCATGGTTATCTCTGTTGGTTCAGCATTTGAGCGAGTTGAGCAGATGGTAGTTCACCTTGTGCACCTATCTCGCCTGGTGTGGTCTGCATCTCTTGCGGTGCAGGACCTCCCATTCCTTGTGGTGGTGCTGGTGGTGCAGGAGGTTCTTCCATAAATGACTCTGGTAAGTCATAGATGCGTATCAGTTCCTCTTTAATCTTGCCAGCAGGTACACCCAACTGAGTAAGCACAGGTAGCAACTGGACAAGGTTGTTTCTTTTCAGTGCTTCAGACAGTGGTGTGCTTGACTGGTCAAGTGCCACAATCTTAAACTTGGCATCCAAATCCTGTACGGTGATCACCTTAGGTAATCCTTCTACTTCAATCACAGCTTGGTCTTTGTCTTCAGCAAGTAAAGATACGATACGTAAGTATGCAAGCGCAATCAGTTCAATCGCATTGTCCCTCTCACGTGCCAACTTACCAATCTCCGATGCGGAATACTGAGCAAGGGCAGTCACCTCAGTAGCCGTTGCCTTTGTCGCTTCCCCTCGACTAAACGGTGCCAAGATGCTGCCACGGTTTATGTCTTGCTCAATATAGCCAAGGTATCTATCGAAGTTCCCCGACAATGGCTCTACACCTACAGCACGAATAATCCCATCGAGTACAGGTTCGTCAACCGGTATCATTGCACCATCAACACCTGCTGTAATCTTTGCCAAAGATTCTTCATCCAAAGACCCTTCTTTGTACAAGTACTGTCTACTGTCTCTTCTGACACTGTTTGCCCAATACGTACGAAGTATGTTCTTCTCGTAGAACTGGTCGTACACCCTAGACACTGCCGACAATCCACACATTGGCTTCTCTGGCTTGCGTGCGTAGTACAATGGACACAATGGACTCATCGGTCTGTCATCATACGTCCGTACAGGTATCTCACTCTTCTCCAAGAGTTCACCACCATCACGGTAGTTTGGCGACCAAAAGTACAGTTTGTCATATGCCAGGTCATAGAACTCTACTATCTGCACATACAAGTAATCATCCGGCAAGTCTTCACTCACACCAGTATACTTTTCTTGTGGTGTAAAGTAATCCACCTTTGGTATCGGTGTAAACTTCTTAGACCCAAACCGCTCTCTTACCTCTGGCATCGGCAAGTAATACACATGCGCCATGAACCTCTGCTCATCCCATGCACAAGCATCCATGTCCACTATCACTTCCCAGCACGGAATCGCACGGATGGATACTTTCTCAAGCATATCCGTGCTATCCGTAGGGGATAGTTTGAGGAATGAAGCAGGATAAATAAGGGCAAGTCTCGATGCAATCTCCAGTTGCTCACGCTTGTCAAACAAAAAACGATTGACAACAGCCTGCGCCATCTTTGCATTCCCTTCTATGATTGATGCATCCTTCGCAACAACCACAGCAGGATTGCGAGAAAACAAGCTAGCAATAAAACCTTCAACGTAACTGAAGCAGTCGGCTGTTTCCACTCGGACCATTGTATCGTCCATGTATTCAGACTGCCAAAAACGATTCTCGTATACATCTCGGTACCTCTTCATCTCAGCACGTTGATCATCCCAGAAATGGTTGTGTTCATCCAACACTGTACGTATCAACGCTACTGACTCTTTATTGGTTCTCATTGCTTTTCTCCGTAACAACAACACCACTACTATACACTACTACACTACCATCTGCATTCATTACTTCAAGTTCATTGTACAGACTCTTGTATTGCTTTACCAGTCGCTTTGGCAAGTGCAACGTAAATGACTTGTCACCTATCTTATACGTCAACATTACCATATCCACCTTTACAACACCATGACAGTCACATGGGTCACAACCACATATACCACATATCGCCAATGGCTTACCATCCATCAATACCTCCTATGCAAATGTGGACTCACACCACTGGTCCTCAATGACCGGTCCGCCTTCTGACTTATAATCCATTCGGGCAAAAATGCACTCTGCTTTATCTTCACACTGTTCAAACACCAATACGCCAATGCCATCGCCATAGCACTATCACAATGGCTCTCTACATCCTCTCCAAACCGAAGTATACCCTTCTCGTCTACTGTGATACTACGCAACTCTGTCATCGTTACATTGTCTATCAACCGTATCGCACCCTGCTGTATACCCTTCTTCAAGTTCTCAAACAACAACGGCTTACTTCTACTCGTCGTCAGAAAGTCCTTACCCGTATGCGCATCCTTCCAAAACCTATGGAAACCCTGGTGCACCAGTTCCTGTATCGTTGCCAGACCATAGTTGTTACTCTCTACCAATGTCAATGCATTGTTGTATGTCACACTCATATCATAGATGTAATCTGCTAGTTGAATAGGACTAACTGTATTCGAACGGTATATACAAACAGGCTGTAACGTCATCCTACTTACACAAAACACTACAGCATAATCCCTACCTACACCACCACTAACATCTACACCTATCGCATACGTATCGTCTGCTGTTGGCTCCTCAAACGTTACCCACTCAGTTGGATTCACTGTTACTACATCTACATGCTCAAAATCATCATACGTAAAATATGTATTCCCACTTATACGATACGCTTCATCCAATGTCATCGGATACTCTCGTACAAACTTCTCCCAACCTAACTTACTTATCTTCTCCCTTCTCCATGCAAACTGACCCAATGTAAGTCCAAACTCTTCTTGTAACCTAGTCTCCTCATCTGTCAGACTTATCGGTATGTCATCCATACAATACTCAGCATGTTTAAACCAAGGGAAAAACAAGTAGTTCCAATCCGCTTCACCTATCTGATGTTTATGTACTTCCTTCCATAATGCATCATTGTAATAGTTAGCTGTACTCTCTATCACCAATTGTCCATCATTCAAGGCACTGATTGCTGTAGCCTTAAGCTCTTCTGGATTCTCTGCAAAGGCATACTCTGATATATGCAACATGCTACAAGTCTGGGACCTTAATCCACCTGCCTGTGTTGCTGCAGCCGCTATAACACGCCCTCCACCTTTAAAGGCTAGTTCTGTTGTATTGTCTGTCTCTAATGGTCTCTTCAATCCCTCAGGTAAGTACTGATAAAACCTTTTATGGATATGTAGCAAGTGCTTACTACTCGCAATCTTATAGGACAGTATTATTAATGTTAGTGGTGTTGTTGCTGTATAGGCTTTCCAGAACATGTAAGCACATACAACCGTACTAGACCCTATCTGTCTAGGCTTAAGGACTAGTGTATCTCTACCCTCTTCTAATGCATTGATTATCTCTATCTGTTCAGCATTGAGTTCTAACGGTACAACCCTACCAGACTTATCCACTATGTTAAGGCGCTGGATGAACTGGAAAGGGTCGCTGAATACCCTTGCTATCTGGTTTTGTATAGAGTCCATATTATGGTCCTATGGTAGGTTAAAAAGGGTGATGTAATAAGTCCCAATACACCACCCAAGAACATTTTTAATCATATCGCAAAAGAACAAAATACCCCGTATAAGGTGTATCATACAAGATACTTGATAATAGAATACAGCAATTGCCCAGTGTATGCAAGATGTTTGTATCGAGGCACATGTAAAACCTTGTACGTGGTAGCCGGTTAATCGTGCGTGTGGTCCGTTCGGTGGTTCTGTATACTATAACACAAAAGGGTTTGTGTTGAACCGTATACAACCCCCTACCATTCCACACTGGCGATATAACCTAACAACCTACCACAAAAGGAACATACCATGAATGAACAATTTGTAAAATACTACATGATAACATGCTTTATATTTTCACTGTTAATCATTGCATACCATTTAATCATTGCATAATCACTATAGCCGATAGAGTCACTGTATTCTATCGGCTATTATTTTGTCCTTTGAATTAGCAGCCTGTACCCCCATAACCATAACCCGCCTAACGATAATGTTACAAATGCAGCATGAGTAGTTCGGAGGTCTGGGGTGCTGCAAACGCAATATGTGCAGATGCAGCAATGACGCAAACGCAGCAATACAATCTGGGATGCTGCAAACCTAGCAAAGCAATCACTACGTGACGCAAATGCAGCAATTGGCCTGGCTATGCTGTAAATGCAACAGCTGCTGTAAATGCAGCAATACACACTCGTAGATGCTGTAAATGCAACACGGGGATTTGGCGAAACACGGTTACTGTTTCGGTGTTTTGGTGTCGTCTTGTTTCGTTGTTTCGAGCCAGGCCGCAACGCCCGCAACATCTAATTGTGTCGGTTCATTGAGTACTGAATCGACCTCTCTTTGATGTAGTAAAGCGACAAATTTACTCAAGTCACTACCCGAGAATGTTACCGACTTTCCGTCCTGTTTAATCTCACTTTGTGAAAGTTGAATAAAAGCCCATAGCAAGCCAGTTATAGACTCTTCCCTTATACATTTTGCAATTTGGTTATGTGGTTTATTTAAGTAGGTACTTTTTCTAGTTGTCATGGAATCCCCTTATGAATGATAGAATCGGTATTGATTGAGATAGTGTAATAGTAAAATCAATACAGTATGTATATCAATATACACAAAAAACCCATACCAAATTAATGATACGGGTTTTAGTGTTGTTGTTGTTTCAGATGGTTAACACTTTACACACTGTAAAAGAATCAACACAAATAACCAGAATTGTAATTCTTTACTATGCATACAACCACCTCAGAAAGAGAGGGAAATACACAGTACAGAATAGGAAGCTACAAACAATTAGCATACATAGAATAGCATTATCATAAAACTTATCTCTATTCATTGTACACCTTCAACACACATGGAGGCCACAGCTTCAAACGATTGAACGAAATCATCATGTAACTGTTTGCCTTTAGCCGTAGCCCTCTTCCCTTGAAGCAAAACATACTTGCCGTTATCCAGTGGTCGAATATCATGTTTATCCCCGTCAACAAAAACGCTAGGATACGACGACAACAATTTAATTTTGTCTTCCTTTGTTACAACGATTGCAACCCTATCGAATGAACTGTGTATCTTTTTGGTGGTCTCACTGAAACTATATGTGAGATGATACGAGGACCACGGATTATTCACTATTGGATATTTAGTGTAATCATAAAAACCGGCTAGCCCGTTAAAGTCTTGAACAATCAAGTCCATTCTTAGAATACGTTCAAATCTGCAATCCGTCGAACCATTAAACCTGGCCCAAAGTTCTTTCCCATCGATAGACGCCTTGAAGGATTGGATGTATAATTCTCTCAATACATCTAGCATGAATTCAATAGTATGATGGTATAGGGCAAGCGATTTCCATTCTAGCGTCAATTGATGATGTAAACCCAAAAATCCAGTGTAACCGATGCAACCGCCTGCACAAAGACCAGCAAAGGCGCAAAAGTTTAAACCGAGGATATGCTTAAAGGGTGTAAGATATAGACCAGTAACGCCAACATCTTTAACGCCTTCGACTTTAGACCACTTGACACTTGATGACAGGATAGACCGTTTTTTTCCTGACTTGCTAGTACTGTACTCAATGTAGGGTTTAGCTGCTGGTATTGAATCAGCATTGTTTTTATCGACTAGTGAATTGCGGAACGCCGGTATATTTTCAACGATAATATATTTCATGAAATCCATTGGATTCTCCATAGGTAGGTTGAATGTATACGAGTTGTATACACTATAGAGATTAATCTATTCGATACGGTATTACAAAGAAAAAACGCAATTATTGCAAAAATAAATTAAAACGTAATTCCAATCTCTATAAAGCCGATAGTACCGATACACGATGATTGAAAGGATACAGGGTCAATATGCTATGATGTCGCTAGTCTGGGACACGTAGCCGATATAGGCTGGATTCGAGCAGCAGCAGCTGGGGTGGGCCTGGGCCAGGCCCCCCGTGGGGATGGGGGTGGTTGCCTACATTGGAGCGAGTTTACATTGGAGCGATTTTAGTATTATGGTAGTGTTGGTGTTGGTATATAGAAAAGTATTTTTCTTTTTTACTTGACACTCTAGAATATATTCGTATATACTGTATACAGATGGTTCAACTATCTACAAACCTACCAACCAATACTGGAGCCTATCATGGACATTCTGTTCTTTGTTACTGTATGTTTCGTCAAACCAAACGGACTACACACAAACGTTAAAACTCAAGTCTTACTCGAAGACGCTTTCAACACTCAGATGTTTTATCGCATTGCATGTGATGAAGCGATTGAACAGGTGCTTTCATTCAAAGATGTAGAGCACACTGAAATATCAGCCTACGTAACCAAAATCAAAACACTTTAACCTACCAACGGAGCCTATCATGGAATACATTATCTATGTAGTCAACTATTACAATTTTACCAATGACACTCAAACCATTGAGGTGTTCAGCTGCAAGGATGGAGCACGAGAGTTCATCCACAACACGTGCCGCAGTTTCTTTGCTGTTGATTTCTTTAGTCATCCCGATGATTTGCAAGATGCTGTTGAGCAGTTGCAGATTGCTACATTTACCATCACTGAAAAACCTATCACCATCCACCAATAAGGAGCCTACCATGAAGAAATACCTATTCACCATTACACTGCTCGACCACAGTATCGAGCAGACTGTAGCCTACTGTGACTGCCCAATCGATTGGGTGGTCAACAACTATCATCACGATGACATGCTCGACTGGGGCTGGATTGAGATTCTAGGAGGTGAGCAATGACAACAACAACAGTATGTACAGGGAGCGAGTTTTCACTTGCCTACTACGACCAAACAGACCACTGGTGTAATGACCCAGAATTTTTTGATTTCGACTTGGTGAGAAAAATGTACCATGACGAAATTGAGGAAATCTTCAATGGTATATGTGAGAGCCACGGCTCTACGGCTACTCTATGCCTGTATACAGGTGAGGTGACCGCTGACATTGACGACAGCGTTGAGTTGGACTGGAGCGAGATTGTACAGGATGCGGCAGAAGCATCAATGGACGTGGTTTTGCATCTGAGCTTGGCAGGGGTGTTTGATATCAATGGGGGTGAACAATGATTCTATTGACACTGATTCAATCCAAGCAGAAGACCTTGGTTAACCTATCGACAATGCTCTACACTGCACCAAACAAGTTGGGTACGGAGATTGTCTATGAGAAGGGACGTGTCGCAGTTGTAGAGAGTTCAGAAGAGATTCACAGACTTTGGCATGGTTCTTGCACTAATAGTACTAATAGTACTAATATTAGTACTAATATAGCAGAACCAAAAAATACTAATCCTATTACCACCAACACTAATAGTACTAATAGTAAAAATATTAGTGTTGGTGTTGTTGGGGAAGGTCAAGTTCTCATTGTGAATAACAACCCAATACCAGTTGACCCATCAACCAAGCCAAAACTGTACGACTACTGCAAAACCAATGAACCACTGCTGAACCTGCTTGGATACTGGATGGAGATGTACGAGGGTCAAGGCGGTGAGGTGTCGATGATAAGCAGCATCGACTTGGGTACACTTGCGAAGGTGGTCCGTACTGGAGCGATTGAGAAGGCGATGGCTGTATTCGATTGGCTATTCAGTAGTGACCACTACCGTGCTGTGTACCTACGCAACAAAGGCATGGTGAATCCTGCCGTGGTGGTGTCCACAAAGAAACTGGATGCAAACTATGCGCTTGCACAACAAAAGCCACTGCCAGCACTGCCAAAGAGCGTTCAGAAGCGTTCTACGGCTATTCCATCATTCGATGCAGATGGCAACATCATTGGAGGTGAGTGATGGCCAACAAACACATGCTCGACATCGCACTCGATATGTTCGCTGCGACATTCAACAAGAAGGAAGAGTGGAAAGCCCAAGTGTACCCAGTATGGGATGCAGGTCTGGAGCGAGTTAAAGATGTACATCTGCATTCAGCAATCCTCAACGTGTGCATGAAGAAACACAAGTACCCACCTACACTCGGTCATGTCCTCGAAGAAGTCAAGGAAGTCATACGGGAACTGGGCGGTACCGGTATGGAACTCAAAGAATACAAGTTCTGCGATGACTGTGTACAGCGTGAAGGCATCCGTGAAATCAGTGCGCACTTCCTCATCCTGGCTGACAACCGATTCAAGATTCACAACTGCGTGGCTAGATGTACCTGTGATGGAGCGAGTTTGAAGTATCCTCAGATGGGTGACTGGAACTCGTTGTATGTCAAGATGCAACACGATGCCCGTATCACACTCAAGGTGTGGCACATGACTGATGGGCAAGTTCCAGTGCTGTTCATGAAACAACGTGAACCACACAACTACGAGCGCATGATTCGAGTTCAAAAGGAGCGTGCGCACGATGGCAGAAAGAATACGTTTGCTGAGATTGCCAAGACCATGATTGATGGACGCTACGTACCAGCTGATGTAAATCCAAAACCAATGCCAAAAACTATTGACAAACCTACGACGATACACTACAATACCTTTCATGCAGAGACAGACATTGATCCCGATGACTGTATCTGGTAACCTACCACCCAACAACGGAGCATATCATGTTCTTCTTAGAACAATACCAACATATCATTGACAAGGTCAAAGATAACGCAACCAAAGCAACCCTTCAGAAGGCACACACCATACTGGTAGCCATCGATGCACTGCAACCCATCCAAACCATGATTGAAGAGTGGTACGATGAGCAGGCACCCAAGTCAGAAACACCGTACAGTCAGCAGTGGCGTCAGCTCCAACAACAGATGGATGAGTACCGTACTGAACTCGAGCGTCTAGGCTGGTTGCACTGTCCTGAAACCACACCACCTAACTTCAATGGGGAACGTGGATGGATGCACCCCTTCTACTGTCAGCGTGGACACCACCACATCTTGTACATCTCCAATGATGTCAATGACATTGCATACCTCGATGTGACTATCTACCTCGACAACGAGATGAAGTACCATGAGAACAAATCTGTCGGTGCATTGATGGACTGGATGGATGGAGCACTTGGAGAGAACCATGCCGACCATGACTGAAACCATTGAGGAGATATGCGAGCATTGGAGACTCAAGGGTCTGTTCGATGATGACCGTGTAGAAACCAAACTGAAGGAGATGAAGTCCAACATGTTACCAGATGGTAGCATGGTTGGCCACTTCCCACGATGGACTGCTGTGATTGATGAGAATGGATACACATGCTCATGTCCAGACCACCAGTATAGGCTGAGCATGTGCAAGCATCTCGGTGCACTGGCAAAGAGCGTCAAGGATTCATGGGACAAAGAGTTCCCAAGTGAGGACAGCAATGAAGATGGGTAGTTTGTTCTCAGGAATCGGGGGGCTGGATTTGGGCTTAGAGAGATCCATCCCAGGCCTGCAAACAGCCTGGCAGGTAGAGAAGGAAGAGTTTTGTCGTTCTGTTTTGGAGCGACATTGGCCAAATACAAAACGATATAACAACGTGCTCCATGTAGGGGCACACAACTTGGAGCCAGTAGATGTCATATGTGCTGGCTTCCCATGCCAGTCGGTTAGTATTGCTGGTAAGATGAGAGGGTTAGAAGATGAGGAAAAGTCTGGTCTTTGGTGGCACGTCCACCGACTTGTTAGCGAGTTTCAGTCAATCGGACGACAACCAATACTCGTGTTGGAAAATGTCGCAAACATCATTCGAGTGGGCGGACCCGACGTTGTTGGAAGTCTTGCCGAAATCGGGTATGACATCGAGTGGACGATTATATCAGCTGCACAATGCGGAGCACCCCACCTTAGACGCAGGTGGTTTGCAGTCGCCTTCCCAAGCACCATTGGATACTACATGCGAAACGCAATGGCATTTGGAGAACTCGTTGACGGTCGATGGACTACTGCCGACACCAACCAAGTCAGGGGCGGAACATCGGACACGGTACAGTCAAGGCGGTCGTCCTCTGATGTACATGATACAGAAGGGCATGCTACCTACCCCATGTCACAGGGATTACAAAAACAACCCACTCACACCAAGCCGTCACACGGGCAAACACAGTCGATGCCTAAACACAGCAGTAGGGGAGATGCTTCTACCAACACCATCAGCACACGAACACAAGTACAGACTGAAGGGCAACAGCCAAGCAAGCAGATGTTTGGAAGCACAAGCAAGACGCAGTGGCAAGGATTTCCAACTCAATCCCCCGTTTGTAGAAGAGATGATGGGGTTCCCAATCGGGTGGACCGACTTAAAGCACTCGGAAACGCAGTCGTCCCACAATGCGCCGAATGGGTCGGACAACAAATCGTAAACTCAGGACTACTGGAGGTAGCATGTTCGCAGAACAACTAAGAGAAACATTGTCAACCGTAAACAAGACTGAACTGTCACGTGTCATCGGTTGTCATCGAGACACAGTAGCCAAATGGTTATCTGGCAAACAGGTGCCAAGCGTCAAGCATTTAATGCGGATGTGTGTGTATCTGTACCCAAACGATTGGGAACATGCCGTACTGCACTTCGCTGTGTTGATAGAAGCAGAAAAATGAGTTACACTACCGTACATGCTCCTTGCATGGTAGGTTGGGGTAGGGGTGGTTCCCTACCCTTTTCTGTTAGTGTTGGTGGTGGTGATGATTAAAGGATTCGGTTCGTGGCTAAACAAGGCAATGCACCGCAACTCGATCAGCACAACCTACATGGCTGATCAAGCTGGGCTACATGTCAACACGATTAACAAGTACCTATCTGGAGCGTATGAGCCACGCATGAGTAACCTCATTGTACTTGTCACTGTCATTGCCAATAAAGAAGAGCGCAGTCCCACACAACTCATGTTCGAAGCGATTACCAGCATGGAAGAGATGAAGATGGTCGAAGCCAGGTGGCGCAAAAAAATCAAAAGGGGTTCAGATGCTGGCCAGCCCTGAACCCCAGTAGTGATTTGGTGTTGTAGAAACTTAACGCTGCCCTTCTCTAGTGTCAACAAGTTCTTTGAGAACCTTGAACAGCAGTTCGATAAGGTCTTCTGCCAACTCTTGACGTTCATCTTTGGTCAACCCACCACGGCTATGCATGACAAGCTTCTTGATGAACAATACAAGTTCTGGCGTAAGTGATAGTAAATCTTCGTTCATTTTCTTTTCCTTCTAACTGGGGTTACTCTTTTACCACGACCAACACTACTCTTCTGTGAAACCTTGGAGCGGTATTGGCTCTTGCTCATCTCTGAGCGTGTACGTGGTGTCTTACTACTAACACGTTTGGAAGGTCTGCAATACGGTGTACCACTTCTTTTGGTACCACACGGTTTACCAGACTGGTCCCTCCACTTCTCTTTGCCCCATCGCTTCAGTGCTGCACCCTTCTTGGTCTTGCGTACTTGACCCTTCGACTTGCGACACTTGGCAATCGCCTGTGAAGCACGTGCAGATGGAAACACTTTGTAGGAGGACTTAACCTTGTTGTAGCATGCATCTTTCATACGTATAAGTATACCTGTAAAACCACACTAGCGCATGGATTTTTTACCACGACATTTCCATTTCTTGCGTGATAGGTTGTTGGGGCTGTTGGGGTTGTTGCGTTTCTTGGCTGACACTCGCTTCTTGATGCCTGCTGAACGTGCGCAATAGGCATCTCCTTTCTTTGTCCCTGGTTGTATACGATCCTTGCCACTCTTCGACTTGCCGGCTTGCCCATAGGAAACCTTTCTAGTGCGACCAGTCTTCTTATTCGTGACAACCTTGACAAACCGTTTACCCTTCGATGGTGTTCTTTTTCTAGCTGGCATTGTCTACCCGTATCAGTGAACCTTTAATCTCACTAATCATTGTACTCATTGTTTTAACACTCTGCTCAAGTAATGACATTCTTTTATCCAAGTCAGTCATTTCCTGTACGATGGTCTGGCGTATTGTTTCTTCTTTATCTTGCATGTCCTTGATGACACCATCATACCTGGCACGCAACTCTTGTTCTTTTACTTCAGCCTTGGCTTCACGCTCATCGGCTCTACGTTGAAGGTCTTTGTTTTGAGTGTACAGGAAAATGGCAAACGCCACATTAGCTCCACCACTCATTAAGAGTTGAACAACTTCTCCTTCCATATTACCTCCAACGGGAAAAGGGGTGCTCCGAAAAGCACCCCCAAACAATCATACAACTTACAATGAGAAGTACATAACAGTGATTTGATCACCGTTATTTGGGGCAGTTCCGAATGTGACACGTAATGTCGAGCCACTACCACCAGTAGCAGACAATGTATACTGGTCCTGTCCAGAAGGTGAAGATTCAACAAGACCCATTGCCAAACCGTTTCGGAATACAATGGCACCACCGAGCATGGTAGCATCAGCAGCAGCAGAAGCATCAAATGTAGTAGCACTACCGTCACCAGCAGACAATGTTTCATATGAAGCAAAGAAGTTCAACTTCGGTGCACTGATTGCTGCATCTGCAACTTTAGATGAAACAACAGAACCATCGCCCAATGCTGCACTAACAACAGCACCATCAGCAATCTTTGCTGAAGTAACAGCATCGTCAACCAACTCTGCTGTATCGACAGCATTGTCAGCAATCTTAGCATTGGTTACTGCATCTGAAGCAAGTTGAGTTGATGTAATACCACCATCGTCAACCTTCAATCCAGCAGGTGCAACAGCAAGAGTAGCACCGTCCAAAGAGATTTGAACATTACCAGACAGGTCATCTTCAAGTCCATCACCCAAGTTGATTTTACCGGCAGTGATTGAACCAGCGAGTTTTGCATTGGTTACTGCAGAATCAGCAATCTTGGCTGTGGCTACTGCGGCTGCAGCAAGTTTACCTTCAGTGACTGCCAGGTCATTAATCTTTGCTGTTTCTACAGCACTTGATGCAAGTTTACCAGCAGTTACAGATGCATCAGCAAGTTGAAGTGTACCAACACCAGCAGTAGAAATCTTGATACCACCAGCACCAACAGTAAGACTAGAACCATCTAAGTCGATAGTCAAGTCAGATACAGCAGCAGAACCATTGTACGATGTCATTGCGATACCGTTACCAGCACTCAATGAACTAAGGTTAGAACCAAGTGCAACACCACTGATAGTAGAGTTAGCGAGCTTTGAGTTCGCAATGGACCCAGCCAACATATCGTTGCTGATACCTGCATCCTTTACTCTCAATGAATCCGATGCAATCTCAAGAGAAGAGTCATCGACATTGACAGACAAAGTGTTACCAGACTTGGCCAGGCCATCGCCAGCAACGATGTTAGCAGCACCATTGAACTGAGTAAAGTTAATGTTGTCTGTGCCTAATTCAGGAGCAGAATCGTTAGTACAAGTAAAGCCAAGATTGTCGTTAACGGTACCGGCTTTGACAAACACTGCTGCAGCTGGGAACTCGTTTCCTGCATCCATATCAGTAGCACGAGACCAAGCACCAGCAGCCACCACATAGATTCCATTTTCTGTCGCATCGCTTTGGTCCTTGACTAAGATTCTATCACCTGCTGAGAGAGATACACCGTCAACAGTCTGTGTTCCACTCAGTGTGATGTTCGCAGTAGTAGCGGCTTCTACGGCTTCTTTCCAGTGCAATCCACTGACCAATCCGTCTACATATGATTTAATCGCAACATCGCTATCCGAACTCGGTGTGGCTGCTGCAAGGGTACCTGAGAAGGTATAGTTTGCGCTAAGGTCCAACTTGTTGTTGTCAATAGCATTGTTTTTGATTTGCTCTTTGGCGATTTGTACTGCCATGATGGCTCCTATTTTTCTACATAAATAACGACTAGGTTGTCGTTACTTGATGGTGTAAACTGTGTTGTAAAATTTGTGACTGTGGTTTCTCCAATGTCCGAGAACAGTTGTAGAATCCCATTCCAATATACCTGCAAAGTACCCGATTTGTAGGCACTGCTTACTGTGAAACTTTGGGTGGAACCGTCAGCCTGAGAGGATATATCCTCATACTCTAGATTGACCGTGCCACCCCCAACTGGTTCGAAGGGACTGGCTACTGGCATCAGTTACTCCAAAAGATGTACGAAGCGTCTACCGTCACTGTGGTAGAACCATTTACTTTGAAGAACAAATATGCTTTGTCACTTTCTGTATCGGGCTGTACTGGCAGTTTGAACTCGAATACACCACTACCTGTACTGGTTGTTGTGATGCCTGTTGCTATGGTACCATCTGTATCTGGAAACCAAATATCATCACCTGCTTCATCCCAAGTACCTTTGATGGTTACTGTGGTGTTACCAGATGCCAAGCCTGTCATGCGTACGATGATAGTTTCGATGCGCCCTTTGAATGCACCTTGAGTATCAATCTGCTCTGTGGGTGCAGTGCTCAATGTGTGCTCATGAAACTTGCTTGCTGAAAAGTTTTGTCCAACTGCAGTTACATCATCAGTCACTGCGCTTTTGTAAAATGGTGTGTTGAGAATCATTGTTCCTCCGGTGGTTTGTAAATTAATCTAATTCTTCTTCAAGGTTTTCTACACTTGTTTGCATACGTTTCATTTCACTAGTTATAGCACGCATACGTCTAGTTTGCTGTACATCTACCTTCTTGGCTTCTGATACAGAATACAGACCGAAATAGGCTAGTGTTCTTTGGAAAGGATTAAGGGTTCGATGTGTAGTTCCATCTGGATCAAGTGCCTTCACAGCTTGTATGATAAGATTGTTTTGACCCAATACGGTAAACACTGTGTACATTGATTGGTGATACAACTTCTTTCGTTGCTCTGCACTCAGTTGATACACATATCCATTGACAGCATTTTTGTCGCCTGGTTTGGCTTGTTTAGCCACTACGGTGCCACCACAATACTGTTCTAACATTTGAGCAGTGTCATATGGGGTGTCAACACCTTTATATGTTTGGAGCATTGTAATCAGTTCTGGCTTTGCCTTACTTGATTCGTACTTGGGTTGTGACACTTGTGCCAATGTTTCTTTGAGGATTGGCAAAAGTTGATTGGTTATTGACTCAAACATGTTTACGTCTTTGGCTTCCGCATCTATACCTACAACTGGAAGCGCAAACTGTGTGGTCCACCCAATCAGTTCAACCATACTATCAATGGCAGGTATAGCAGGAGCCATGCTAAATGCAGCACTGTCATTATAATGATTGGTTTCCCACACAATACGATTCTGTGCAAAGGTTGGATAGTACATTTGATATGGCAACTGCTTATTGTCATTGTTTGCCCTTAATAAAGCATTGGTTGTTCTTACTGCACGTAGAATCCTTAAGTACCGTCTTAGTTTTGTTGGATTGTTAAATGCACGAAGTAACTCTTTTAGGTTTTGTATACGGAAAGATGTGAACACAAGTCCTGCTCGCAAGACTCTATTTAGTTCTGGATCAATGTCTGAGTAGTTGAATAATGAGCGAGTTGCCGCAGCAGATGCTTCTTCAATACTTCCACCCTCACGCAGAACTTGTATAGCCACTGCAGAACGAAAAGCCATATCTTCATATGTTTGCAAGTCCAAAGGAAACCTGGCTTTATCACTTGCACTTTGACCTAATCGACGCAACCATGACTCTGACCAAGTGCTCAAGTTCTTGTCTTTCATAGCATCAATTTGACGAATGAGTTTACCACCTCTACTCATTTCAGCCTGTATAAACTCAGCCTGACTTCTTACACCTGCTTTTTGTAACAGGTTGTAGATATCTCCATTCGTGTAAATCTTTCCATCTGGTGTGCGAACCGCTACTTTACCATACCCTTCGGAACCAATACGACCACCTTGTGTAACAACATCAACACCATCAGATACAGCCTTCGGACCTAATATGCGACCGGTTGTTTGGTATACAATAGTTGGGGCTGAAACAGTATTTCGTACGTGGGACCCTAGATTATAACCCAACACAGAAGTATAAAACACTTCGTTTGTTAAGTTAATCATAGTGTTTAAGCCATCTACTAAATCAGATTCCCCTTTTATTGCTTCTATCAATATACGTTGACGTTGTGCTTTACTCTTTGTAAGCAGTTCATTCTTCAGTTGATTAAATGTATCGTCACCAAATAACGCTCTAGAAAATCCTTGCTCTTTTCTAAATAATGTATCAATACTAGCTTCAACTGTATCGTATGAGCCTTTAGTAAGTTCATGACTAAATCGATTGTTCCTAAGAACAGTTAGAGCATAATTAGCCACTTGGTCTGTAACGTTAGATACTTGATAACTAGGTAGCCTTGATTCTTCGATGGCTCCTAGTATCTTATCAAACTCTTCCATGTTTTCAGTTTCAACACCTTGCAGGTTTCGTTTAAGGTATTCAATCTTTTCTTCAATAGTCCCAAGGTTTGCCAAGTCCTTTTCAGCCTGCTGTATACTTTCTTTACCGGCTTTGGATTCCATAATCTGTTCAAGTTGCTGCTCTCGCTGATCAAACAGTTGTTGTTTGCGCACAATAATTTCATTGTTAAGTTCGTTAACTACTTGGTTTCTATATTCTTTGCGTGACTTGACATAAGGCTTGTTTAACTTATTTGCGTCCTCTGCATGTTTGAGTTTAAGGTTTCTAACTTCTTCGCTGTCCTCTGCATACTTTTCGTGCTTTGCTTTCTCTGCATTGATTTTTTCTTCTGCTTGTTTACGTACCTTGGCTTCTTGTTGTTCAGCCTTGGCATCTACTTTGGCCCTTGCTTCTACGGCTTCCTCTGCGGTTATCTGACCCTTATCTTTTCGTTTGGTAATCTGTTTCTTTAATGTAGATTTCTTGGTGTTTACTTGACCTAACTTTCTTTCTCTGTCACCACGTATTTCTTCCAACACAGGGTTCTTGCGTTTATCTTCAGGTATTCTTTCTAAGTCTGCTTCAAGTTTATCGTCAAGTTCTCTACGCTCTGCACGCAATGCTGTATCACGGTCACGGTCAAATCGGTCCATTGCATCTTTTAGTTTTTCTGCGTTTTCTTCTCGAATGACTTCTAGTTCTAGTTTGATACGGTCCGTTATACGTTTGTTGGCAAGTTTATATTCTTGTCCAACAGCCCTATCAAAGTCCTTCTGACCAACACGCAACTCTTTCAGTATTTCTTGGTCAATCTTATCAATGTTAATTGTTGTATCCAGGTTGCGTACAACATCTTGATAGTGCGCTTCTTCTACCACGTCTTTTAATCTTTCAAAAAGTTCATACTCTGATACTTTATGGTTGTTGTTGTCAAAGATTATTTTAGATGCTGTTTGAACTGAATCTTCAAACATCTGTTGACTAACTGGTGCATCAACAATGTCCTCTACATTTACTGCCTTAAAATCACCTTGTAACAAGTTGTCCATAACGGTCGCCATGACACGGTTTGATTCAGCTACGTAATATGTTGTCAGCCCAATTAAGCCAAACTTTTTATTAGTTTGCAACTTGTCAACAGGGTCTACATTTCCTGCGTGTGTCATTTCGTTTACGATTGGAGCCTGTACCTCTTCAACACCTTTGGCTGTTTTAATTTTTACTGTGCGGTTTCTATTTTGAGGATTGCGAATGGCATCGTTTAAATCCTCCATAAGGTTTTGTACTTCGTCCCAATATCGTAGTGGGTCGTCAACGATTGTTTGTGCAATCTCATCAAGCCTTTGCTCGATGTACATCTTACCATGTCCATCCCATATAGAAGGTGTTGTGTTGTCAATAAGTCCTGATGCTCGGTCACGCTGATTGTAAGTAACTGGGTAACTTTCCGCTTTTCGTAAAAACATGTTGTCAATCATCCATCTAATAGATGTCTTGAGATTGTTTGTTTGCTCTACTTTACCAAGTCCGATAGTACGCTCACCCACTGTCATTAACCCAAGTGCCTGTGTACCATCCAAGCCATCTGGAACACTATCAGCATCTATATATCGACCAACGATGTCAGCATTGTTTTCCATTAAATCTTGAAACGTTTGTCTTGTACGTATACCCAGCGTTGCCATGCTTTGATTGTGCTCTGCCAATACCCTACGCATCTGCACGCCCATATCCGATGGACCTGGCACAATAGGTTTTGCTAGTTTATCAAGTATTTTCTGTGCCTTGTTTGGCGCAACAGATTTGGCGATGGTTGAGTTTAAAACATTTTCTACAACAGTGCGTGCTCCTGCTGATAGTCCTTTGATTACTACACCCTTCTTGTCTCTGTATACGGTACTTTGGGCTTCTAACATGCGTTGTTGGGCTTCGCCCTCAAGCCTATTAATGTCTTCTATAGACACACCACCTTCATATACCCTTGCTATCCTATCTCTAATAGCATCACGTATACTATTGTAGTCATCCATAAACAACACCCCTTCGTTTTCCATGTTGCTAACTATTTCTTTTTTTAGTGTTGTTGGTAGTTCAAGAGATTCGATTACCTCTACGGCATCTATTATTTCTGCTGGTGTCAAGCCTTCTAAATCAATACCTTGTATGGTTTCGGTTGGGCGTACATTTACACCTTGACCCATTATGTCTGATGTTGTACGTCTACCAACACGTTGATAAACTGAAAACTGGTCTTTGGCATGGTCAAGTATTTTGGTCATGGCTTTACCGGCTTTAGACTGTGCGGCAAGTGCGACTATCTTTTCTTGAACGTCCTTGGTAACTAATGTTTTTCGAGACAACCAAACCAAGTTATCAAGGTCCACCGTATCTCCAGCGACCTCATAAAACATACCTCTACCATATATCCGTGCAAGGTTTTGGTCTGGCGTCCCAATACCTTCTTCAACAGCACCTTTGATAGCACGCCTTGCTTGTTGAACATCTGCTTTTGGCAAGTCATTTGTTCGTTTTGCATACCGTAGAGCTGCTTCGGTTGGGTCTTCAGATGAACGCATAATCTTCATAAGTTCGTCAGTTTGCCTATACTCTTCAAGCATGTTTTTGGTAACTGGATTTTCTTCTAATTTTTGTTGAAATTTACGGATGGCATCTGCATTTTCCAACCCTTCATCCTTTATGCTACGAGCCACCATAGTCTCGTCTAGACCTTCATCCATTAAATTAAAATAATCACCACCATCCTCTAATATTTTTGAAGCACGCAAATTGTCAGCAACATTGTTTCCCATTGTTACAGTCAAACTATCTGCTTTGATACCTTTGGGTATTTTGGCGTTATACCTATTTCCCAAAGATAATGTTCCCTGTATAAGGTCTATTTCTGCTGCACCTGCCTTGGATGCTGCTTTTAAGGCTTCAGTATAGTTCTTTGCACCGTACAATGCCTTGTGCGCTTTGTAAGCCCTCATTCCTGCCCCAGCAGCCTTAGGTGCAGCAAACATTAGGTCGCCAACTGGATCAGCCCCAATGTCCATCAATGCACCACCAATTTTAATACCAGTGTCCAATGTTGCAGCAACATATGGTGAGTATGCTGTCTCCAACCTTAAACTGTCTGCAACCGCTTCTGCTTCACCCATAAAGCCTTTGTTTAATGCCATGTTTTCAGCAACACGACCAGCAAGTCCAAGCCCTCTGTACTTTGGTGTCAAGGCTTCATCACGCTCCTTGGTAAAGCCTGCATCCATGTAATCTGCTTCGCCAACTATACCCACCTTCTCTAAGCCTTCAAAAGCAGCACCCATACCAAAACCAATAGATTCATCTAATCCTTCATACGCTAATGCTGAGAACGCATTTACTGGTGCCATTACATTTCGCAGCACCCAATATGGTGTGGAATCTGCTGTACCACCTGTGGCTGTTGTTCTAGTTATCCACCCCTTTTCATCAAACTCACGAATGTTTTCTAAAACAACTTGACGCTTTTCTTGGTCGGTTTTCCAATCCGGATTGCCTAGTTTATTGTACGCTCGAACTCTTGCAATGGCTTCACGTGCTGCATCGTTTCTTGAAATGTCAAGTCTGCGACCAGGTCTACCATACTCACTTGACTTAATTTTACGAAGTATCTCCAAATCCAACTCGGGACTGTACACCACACCACCAAGCGGATTCTCTTCCATGTACTCAAATACTTCGTCTGGAATCTTTATGTAAACACCACTACTTAACTTCATTTGATAACTGTCTGGTGTTAGTTCTTCAATACTTGTTGGGTTTCTTAAAGATGTTAGTTGTGCTGTTATTTCAGGTGAGTATTTTTCGTCTTCTGTAACTTTAAAATAATCAAACTGTTCTTGACTGTACATTGGAAGTTCAGTTCCAATTTGTTTTTGAAACTTGAATGACTCTGCAACCGCTTCTGCACCTGTCGTTGCTTCAGTCCCTTCTAACTGCTCTCTTACTTCGGGGTCGTATTCTGCCAACTCTTCTTTAGTAATTGATGGGGCTTCTGACATACTAAATATTGTTTCTACGCTTTGTTTCCAAGCTTCCTCAAATGGCAAGTTTGGATTTTGTTGAAGAGTGTTTCTTAGCACGTGATTTGCACCGGCAACAAACGCTCTTCGGTCTGCTTCATCCAATCCTTGTGCAGCATCAAGCATTGATAAATTCCAGTTGTAAAACAAATTTTGCATTGCAGCATCTTCTTCTGCTGCTACGGTTTGACCTGTTGATGTCGTACGGAAAAACGGCTCAGTCAATATATCAAGGGTACTTTTGAACACCTTAGGTTGTTCAAGGGGACTAGAACCAGTTTTGGGAACGCCAAGTTCTTGTAGGCTACCAAATCCTCCTATTTGACTTGTTCCTCGTAAGGCTTCAAGTTCAAGCAACTGCTGTTGTTGTTGTTCTGGTGTTAATACATAACTGCCTTCTATCGCCCCTTCTGTATCGTAGAACTGGTCTTGTAGGCGATAAAACTGGTCTTGAGTTGTTTCTTCACGTATCTCTGCTTGTTCTTGTTGAGAAGATGCATCTTGCATCCTTAAGACTTGTATAGCCAAAGCACGACTACCTGGCGTGTCTTCTACTTGATAGCCAGCAAGTCTACTTAACTCTTCAGTTGTTAAAGCATCAAAATCACGCATGTTTACCTCTTGTCAGATACGACTGCCATGTACATTAAATCCAACATATCCAATGCTTTCTTCTTTTGCGATTTATCTGAAATGCTTAGTCGCAGCTGTTGTTGTGCATTCTTGTACAACCGTTCAATCTCATCAAGTTTGGTATCATCACTGACTGGAAACAACTGAATCACTATACGTTTACTGTCTTCAGAAAGTCCACGTATATCATCACCCAATCTTGAATATTGGGAAGGTGCGTTGTCTTGTAGGTTTTTAACAACCTTCATTTGCTTGGCTTTCTTAGGGTCAAGTGCTTTGCCCAATTCAGACAGCACTTGCGCTTTTGCCTTTTGGTATTCAGGACTAGACACACCATAGGCTTGTTTTGCTTGCTCAAGCAAACGCATACCAACTTGTTGTTTGTCTCTACGGTCAAGGTTTCTTACAGGGTCAAACGCAGCACGTATTTGTTGTAACGGTGGTAGTGGTCTACGACGTTGTAGTTGCTTGTCGCCCATTGCTTCTCTATACGACTTGATTGGTCCTAGTTTCCGTATAGATGGCATACCTGTTGGTGCTGGTGCTGGTGCAAGTGATGGTGGCGTTTCTGCTGGCAACTGTTGATTTGCACGCATTTCTTCTTGCGCTTGCCTATCAATTTCTACTTGTCGTAAAGCATTGCCAATTTCTGTTGGTGCCGGCTTTGGTTGTATTGGTGCTATTGCTTGCTCTTCTACAACCTCTTCCATCATTGGCTCTTCTGCTGGTGCACTTGGCATCTGCGGTTGGTCTTGTGGTATGATTAACTCTTGACCAACTTCAATACGGTTGGGGTCTTGTATACCGCTTGCCTGTGCTATGTCTGTAAATCGTTTTGGGTCACCATAGTATTGTTGTGCAACGCTACCTAGCGTATCGCCCTGTTGAACAGTGTATCTCTGTGCAGTTGGTGCTGTGATTGGCCTGGCCACCGCTTGTCCTTCTGCCATCATCTCTGATACTGGGTCTGGCTCTACCTCTTCGACTTGAGGCTCTTCTTCCGGCTCCATACCCAAGGCTTCCATTTCAGCACGTCTGCCAAATAATCTGCGTCTAGGTTGCCCAAGTCCATATCTTTCTCGACTAATCTCTTCTGCACGATCAAGTACATTGATACGTTCTTCTTGTGGCTCCATCTCTAGTTCAAGGATTTGTTGTTCGATGTCCCCTATACGACCTTGACGCTCTTTTATAAGTTCCGAATAGTCTACATCTGATAGTGGCACCTCACCTTTTCTTACTTGTTGTGTAATGGTTTGTCCTCTACCACCACCACCACCACCAGTAGTTGTACTTGGGTCTGCACCTCTTAAAACTTGTGTTCTATAGTATTCTTCAAAATCTTGTTGTGAAGGAAACAAGTCAACATCATCTTGTTCTTCTTGTACTGCTTCAAGATTTGATTGTGCCCTTTCCTCATCCTTTTTTGCTTTATTGTATTGGTTAATTTTTGCATCGTATGCGGCTTTGTTTCGACCTATTAAAACCTTACCTTGTCCTTTGTCTCGTAATGCACGTGCAAAATTTGGGTCTTTTTCCAACTTTGCTACTTCGCCACTCGCTTTTACTTTATCAGCACGTGCCTTGGATTCCTTCTTGACTAAATCATCTTGATAGTCTGCTATGGTTGGTATGCCACTATCTGTTCTTTCTGCTCTGCCGCTACCATCACGTGTTGTAATACGTTGAGTACCCAATTGCGCTTCTTGACGTTGACGTTGACGTTCTCTTAGTTGATTCTCAGTCAGTTCTCCACGCTCAAGCCTAGCAATCTCTGTGCGTTCTTGACGTATGTCTTTGCGCAACTGGTCA
>WLWG01000567.1_pt1 | contig 37649 bp, 13 predicted proteins | sample 6712871 | NCBI WGS metagenome assembly WLWG01 (sample SAMN12718693, study PRJNA515312) | sponge metagenome | isolation source: marine sponge | host: Mycale hentscheli | place: New Zealand: South Island, Marlborough, Capsize Point | collected 2003-05-01
AAGAAAAGGGTACTATAGTTCATGAATATGCACATTCATATAATACAGAGAATTCACCATTGTTTGAACCACAAGGAGAAGACTTTACAGTAGTAGATAAAGGAAATACTTGGGAAAGAATACCGGGTAAAAGATATAAAAATTGGTTGTCTAATTTATTTGGTGAGGATTATTTTACTCAAGAAGGACAACCATTTGGTAGTTGGGCTATGAAACCTTGGGAGATAAGTTCTGTACGATCTGAGAATGAACAAAGTCTTAAAAATGCCAATATTTGGGATAACACTAAGGGTGAGTTTGGTGAAGGTAATTTAAATAAAATGTTAAGCAGTAGAAGATTTGACCCTCAAAGTGCAGCAAGAATGCATTTAGATAAGCTAGGTTATACAGAGTTAGAAAATATACACTATGGTATTAAAAATCTTAAAATAGAGCAAGAGGATCTTAATGATGAAATAGCTTACGCAAGACCTGGTTCACGTAATAATGATTTTATAATAAACAATATAATAAATTCAGAATATGAACCGTCTATGGATATGGATACTTTTAATACTATATTTAATAGTAGTCAAAATGATTTAAAAGATAAACAAAAGTATTCTGATTATAATTCTTTATTAGAAGATTACAATGGAACAAACAAACGTAAAAAGAAAATAGCCACTAAAGTTTTAGATGTAATATATAGTGGGGTAAAAAATAAATTAAATGAGGGATATACTGAAAAAAAGACAAACCTCCAAAATACTCTTGATGAAAAGAAAAAAGAAGTATTGCCTAAAATGAAAATGTATTTTAATGAAATAGCTGTAAATAATTCTAATCAAGCTGAAATGGCTCAATATGGTGGTGCATTACCTAAAGCTCAAAAAGGAGCTACCATATCTCAATATGAAGAGCCAGCTTGGTATGAAAAAGCAGGAGATTATTTAGCAAATCCTTTTACTTCTTTTGGTTATAGTGTAAGAGGTGAAGATATTCCTGATGGATTAGATGTTAGTAATCCTAATAGAAATAACTTTGACATGCTTGTTGATATTTTTAATCCATTTGCATGGTATCAGTATGGAGAAAATGCTGCTCAAGATCTTAAAGATGAAGAGTATTTAAATGCAACTTTTAACACCTTGGGTGCTTTACCCTTTATACCAGCATCTTTAGTAGCTGCAAAAAATCTTAAGACACCTTTACAAAAGATTGCAGCAAATACAAGTAGGTCAATGAGCAATGCTAATGCAAATGTTAAGGGTGGAATTCCATCAGTAAGGCCAAATTGGAGTAAATGGAATAAAGAAATACCAAATAATAAACCTCTCATGGAAGAGTATAGAGCTATTGAAAAAATTGGAAAAGCAGATGGTACATGGATGAAGAATCCAGATGGCTCTATGTTTAAAGGCACACCTGAGCAATGGGTGCAGATAAGAAGTAGTAATTATAAAAAAGCTTTTCCAAATGCCCTTTTAGATGATAGTGGATCTCCTTTAATAAACTATCATGGTAGTGGTAGCAAGTTTGATGTCTTTGATGAAAGTAAATTTTATAGTGGTGATTATGGAAAGGGTGTTTATACAAGCCCTGATAAAGAAGCTATACTTAGATCTTATGCTAATCCAAATAAAAATAGAACCAAAAAGATAGCTGGTAAGAGTGGGACTGATAAACCTACAGCAAATTTATATGAACTTTATATTAATGCTAATAGTCCTCTTACTACTGATGACATAATAGATTATAGAAACTTTGGTAAAATTATGGATAATTTACCTTCATTAGCTGATTGGAAAGCTAGTGATTTAGGAAAAAGAATGATTAAAGAAAATCAATGGCTTAAAACAGATGAGGCTATTATGGATTTTATAAAAAGAAATTTTCCAAATAATCCAGTAAAAGAAACTTTTATTGATCAAGGTGGAGATTTTCTAAGAGCTATAGATAGCCCTTTAAAAGAAGGAGTAACTCCTTTTAGTAATCAAATGAAATCATCAATAGGTAACAATGGTATGTTTGATATGACTGATCCTAATATATACAAACAGGAAGGTGGTGAGCAGTTGACTAAAAAGACATATAACCCATATAGAGATATAGATGAAGCATCTCAAAAAAGAAGAACTGAACTTACTGATGCAATTAACTTTATAGTAGATGACCAAGGAGGAGATGAAAACTTAAGAGATTTGTTAATTATGACTGCCTTTATGGAAAATTCTTATGGGGCTAATGCAGATGCTTATGGTAGAGATTATACAAGAGGTCCTATGTCAATAGATGATATAGCTTATAAGCATATGTTTGAAATGAGAAAGGGTGCAAATGATTATACTACAAGTCAAAAAAAATATATAGATTGGTTTGACAGTATGGGTTATGATCTAGAGCATATGGATGAACATCTACGTAATGATATAAGAGCAAATGTTGCTGCATCAAGATATCAATATGGAACAAATAAAAATCCATTGCCATCTAGCAAAGATCCTAAAGCATTGTATAATTACTATATGGATACATATAATAGAACAGATAAGAATCATTATGATAGATTTTTAAAAGGTTATAATGAATTTATAAACAAAAAAGAATTTGGTGGATCAATTAATAAATACCTTACTTACAAAAAGTTTATGAATGGTGGTTATACAGGTAATGATAAAATAGAAGCAGAAAAAATATATGATAAATTAAATAGAATGCACTATAGAGATGCAAAACAAAGAGGATTGTCACCGCAGAATTACATAATGACTAACCTGCTAGGCAATTCTTAAACCTAATAAATTAGTGATTCTGAGTAATTATTTGTATATTAATATTATAATATTATGAGTGTGAAAGCAAACAAAATAAGTTTAAAACAAGAGGGAGGATCAATGATTCAAGAAGGTCCTGGTATGATAAATACACCTCAACAACCTCAAGTTGATCCTAAAGTAATGCAAATTACTCAATTGATTAAACAAGGAGTTGATGAAGGTAAGGATCTTGTTATGATTATTAAAAATTTAATGTCACAAGAACTTGAGCAAGAACTTATTGGTCAAGCACTTATGATGGGTGGTATGGAACAAGAAGATATTGTAACAATATTTGAAACAGTAAATGCTCCGCCTGAACCATCTTCACCTCAAGAAGTTGACAGAGATCCACAACTCTTAGCTAGAAATAAAGATATAGCTAAAAGAGAAAGAGAGGCTGCAGCAAATGCACAATCTCAAGAACAGGAGGTAGACATTTCAGAGCAGGTAAGGACAATGGCTAAATCTGGCATAGAAATTAAACCAGAAAATGAAGGCAAGTTTACTGCGTGGGCAAAGAAACGTGGTATGGGTGTACAGGAAGCTGCTAGAAAGGTTTTAGCTAATAAAGGTAAGTATCCTCCATCTGTAGTTAAGATGGCTAATTTTGCACGTAATGCAGCTAAGTGGAAAAAAGAAGAGGGTGGTGAGCAAGAAGAGTTTAAACCACACTTCATGTATAAAGGAGATAGAAAAATAAAAGCTAATGATATGGCTACTCATCTTAGACTTAAAGATGCAGGGTATGGTCATGATGCTCCTAAAGCACAAAATGGAACAGAAACAGGACAGTACATTAATGGTGTCTTTATCCCTGATGAATCTAACATGGATAAAAACACATTAGCAAATAATTTGAAGAGGCCTAAGAATGAATATATGTCTAATCAAAATTATTCAGTAGCACCCCTTATGCCACCACCATCTACAAATATTTTAGCTGACTTTATAAATACAGCTTCTACAATAAACAATGAATTATTTTCCAATGAGCTAGATGACTATGGTAACCGTAGAGGTGCTTTTCTTGATATAAATGAAAGAGGAGAAGGTATTAGTATTAACAACCCTTTTAAGAAAGGTAAAAAGATTCAAATAACTCAAGGTAATCCAGATCCAGATGCAGGTTCTGGTATGTCTAAAATGGAAATGCATAAAGCTTTAAAGCCTTTATATTATAACGTTGAAGTAGATACTTCAAAAATGACATCTCCAGAAAACCAGCAAGCATATGCTGACTGGGCAGTACAGCAAGCCAAGGAATGGGATATGGACAAGCAAAGACAACTTGACGAACAAGCTGAAGTTATTTCAGATGTTTCAGGTGTACCAATTGAAGAAGATAAAAGAACATTTTCACAATGGGCACAAGACGCAGGACATGACATTAGCACGATGTCTGAAAATGCTGTTAACTTATTACAAAACCTGTGGAAGAGAACAACAGGTAAAATGAAAAAAGGCGGGGGTGTTAATAATTCAGGATTTAAAGCATTGCCACCAGAAGCACAACATAACATACTTAGCAATATGTCATTGGGTGGAGATAAAGCAAGTAAAAAAGATGTTAAAGACTATTCTAAAACTTGGGGAACAAATAAAAGAGACACTAAAAATATTTTACATACATTAATCCAAGAAGGAGCAAACCTTGACACAGATACAATTATATCAAATTATCATCCTTCTATGGATATGGGAGATATGGGTAATGATCAAAGGATGTATAACCTTGCTACAAATGTTAATGCATCAAACCTTTTACCTTATATGCATTCATCAAGTGCTAATTTTCAAGGTGAATTATCTAGTAAGTTTCCATTTGTTGACGCATATGGTTATGGTTCTTACTTAGCTGTACCAAAAAAAGAAAAAGGTGGTGAGGATTCTTATCTTGCAAATAGAGATAGAGTTATTAAAAGAGCTATAGCAAGACAAGAAGGTAAAGCACAAACAGGAGGAGCACCTCCTTTTGTTGGTCCTCCAACATTAGAAGAACAACAAGCAGATCAAATATTTGGACCTGATGGTGTAGTTGTAAATAATACACCAATGGGCCCTTTTGAGGACAAATCTCCTTATTTAACATATCCATATATAACAGAATTAGACTTTGATAATGAGGCTAAAGACCCAATGTTTAATTATGATGATGGAGATTTGATGACTGAAGATCAAATTGTAGATAGGGATGGTGATAAAATTCCTGATACAGTAGATGTAGATGGAGGAGATGGTACAGGAAGAGCTCGTTTAGGTACAATAAATAACCCATCAGCTGATATGTTATTTGAAAATGTAGTGACTACTCCAGACTTTAATGTTACAAATAAACTTGAAGGTACTTTAGATAGAATTAATGATAACCCAAACTTTAGAGCTTTTACAAGTGGTTCTAAATCCCTTGTAGATGCAGCAGGGTTTGTTAACAGAATATTTGATAAAAGAGCATATAATGATGCATTAGATCAAATGGAAGAAAGATCTGGTGCTGATTATAAATATGGTGTAACAACTTCTGATCCTTTTTCTGAAGGTTTTTATGATGCCAACTCAGGACAATTACAAGGTGAAGCAGAAAGAACACCTGGTTACTATATGAACTTTGCAAGTTCTCCAAATATGTATGGTCAAGATGGTGTAGAAACAAAATCTGGTTTGTTTACGCCTGATAAAAAACAAACATCAAAAAAAGAATTTGACTATTCAAATATGTCTCCTGAACAAATTATGTATATACAACAGTTCTTAGATAAGGAAAGTAATACACCAACTAATATGCAATTATTTCCAAAAGATTCTGCATATATAAATAGACCGGTATTAGACAGGCAGTTTGGTATGCAAACATTTACAATGCCCCCAAAGGAAACAGGAGGAGAGATAGTAGAGTTATCTCAAGATATGATTGCACAATTAATTGCAGCTGGTGCTGACATAGAAATTATATAATTATGGCTAAAGTAAAAATAAATAAGTTACCGGAAGGATTTAGATTAGTTGATGGCAAGGTCAAAAAGAAAGCCATTAAAAGAGATGGTGGCATGACCACTGGTGATCAAGCTGATTATGGTTTGGTTACAACTCCTCAAGAGTTTTATGGAAGCACTAACTTTAATAACACTGATGATCAATCTGTTAGATACAGTTTATCAAGTGTACCTAGAGAAGATGCTAACTTAGAAGCAGAAGGTGGAGAAACTGTATTGACAGATTTAAATGGAAATAATCAATTTGGATTATATGATATAAGAGGGCCTAGACACTCAAGTGGTGGTGTACCAATGTTTTTACCTGAACAATCTTTTGTATTCTCTGATACTAACTCAATGAAGTTTGATAAAAGTGAGATGGCAGAGTTTGGTATAGAAAGTAGAAAAAAAATTACACCTGCTAAAATATCTAAGAAGTATCCATTAAATCAATTTTATGCAGAAATTAATAGTCAATATGCAGATGACATATCTACTAAGAGTGCAGAGTTGATGTTAAATAAGAATATGTATAATCTTTCTAAGTTGGCATTTGGTCAAGAATTAAAGAAAGATTTTGAAGAAGGTGTTCCTTTAGCTTCATACCCATATCTACAAGAGCAAGGTATAGATCCAATAGAGTTTACTGCAGAAATAGAGAATCAAACTAAACAACAAGCAGAGTTAGAATATATAGCATCTTTGCCTCCTGAACAACAAGATCAGATATTAAGGTTGCAAGCAATGATGGAACAAATTGAAAATCCTAATGCAGGACAATCAAATCAGCCTAACGGTCAGGTGCAAGCTTCTCAAGATGCACAAGACATGTCTGCATTAGCTAGTCAAGAAAATTCATTAGAAGCTACTTTAGAAGACGGTGGTGAGTTATCAAAGTATCAAGAAGCAGGAGAGGTTGAAACTATCTATACTATAAATGGAGAAACAGTAGATAGACCTACATATCTTGATTATATTGTAAGATCTGGTATGCATAGAGATATTAACGGTAAACTAAGAGTAGAAGAAAATGGCCGTAATATGATAGAAAATCTGGAACTATCTCCTGAAGAAATTGATTTTTATTATAATGCTATACAACCAGAACCACGAGAAGGATGGAGTCCAATGGATCCTCGTGCTGATAAAGATGAAGATTTTTCAAGAACTCAAGGTGAAGAGACTGTTGTCTCTACTGATGATGTTGAGGTTACAGATGAGATGGTTGATGATGCAACTGTTGATGGAACTGAGACTGTAATAAATGAGACTGTTGAATCTGAAACTAATAGATGTACAGGTTATAAATGTAATCCATTGCCTGTTGGTCATCCTGATAGAGAGGCTTTTGAAAAAGCATTAAATAATGGCTGGCAATTAACTAAAGTATATGATCAAGGTTTAGGCAAAACAACATTTACTGTAACTAAACCACTAACTAAAAATAAATTTGAGGACTTTGGTGATTTTGAATTTGAAAATATTGAGGTAACAGGAACTGGAGATAAAAGAGATATATATACTGATTTAGAAAAAGAATTACTTGGCGTATATCAAGATGGTGCATTTGGAGATAATGTTAGAGTAAGAGAAGGTATTTATTCTAGAAGTGGTACTGTTGGTACACAGTCAGGTAGTGCTGGTGCAAACTCTTATGGTGGAGATTTAACTAGTGATAAAGCAGAAAAAGACTTTACATTAAGATGGGGAGATGCAATTGATAAAGTTGTTGCATCTGGAATTGAGTTTGATTATGACATGCCTAAAGGTAAATGGGATAGAGATGCTAAGGTACCTGTAGATGCTCAAGCAATAGCATATCAAAAGCAATGGGAAGCAGTGCAAAATGCAATGCAAGAAGTTGAAAATGAATTTCATTATGATAACTTTGGAGAGAATGGTACACCTAGACAGTTATTTCCAGGTGGTGATGCAGGTAAAGTAGATGGTAAGTTTGGTATGTTAACTTTTAATAAAGCTAGAAGTTATATTAGAACTGAAGATCCTGAAAGTTTAATGGCCGAAGTAGATGATCCAACTAAAGAAAGACCAGAAGGTGAGGACCCACAATTTTATGACAAGCCAGATTGGTGGTGGCAAGATGTTAATAATCTAGCAACTCAGAATTCATTAGAGAACCCATTGTTCTTACCTAACGTGCCTAGACTACCAAATACAGAAATAGATTATGTATTAGATGATTGGACAGGTAGAGCTAATATGACTAATGCTGCTCTTAATACTATGGCTAAGAACTTAAGAGCTTTTGGTAAAGGTAAAGTAGCTGGTTCTAATTTGTTTGGTAAAGCAGTTAATCAATTAGCTAAAGATGTAGGATCAGTTAATACTAACAATATTAAAATTATGAATAGTGTTGCATTACCGCAAGCACAATTAAATCTAAGAACAGGTATAGAAAATGCAAAAGCATATAAAGATGAGTATGATGGTACTGTTACTGCATTAGGCAGATATACTGATTTTGAGAATTGGAACAAGCAAAAAACAAATGAGTTATATAATCAAGCAATAACTAATAGAGCTAACACATTTAATCTTAATCAGTTAAAAGATGTTATGAAGGTAGATCCTGATAAAGGTGGTATAATTGATATGAAGGATAACAAAGATTTGGAGGTTGATCCTAATGTAGATGTTTCTGAACAGGAAAAAAGAAGGAATAATTATATTCAAGAAAGAAATAAAATGCTTGAGTTGTTTCCAGACATGGGAGATGATAGTTTAGATAAAAGCTTAGAGTACATTCTTCCTTCATATGCTGATAACAAAAGTAAAAATAAGGTAGCAGATGATTATAATAACAGAATTCAAAATGATGTTGTAACAGATCCACAAGATTTAGGATATGCACCTTCTGTTAGATACAATGCAAGAAAAGGTAATGAAATTAAAAAGTATGCTTATCCATTCTATACAGGAAAGATGGGTGCATAAACATTAAAGGTTTATTTATATCTGTTTGTAAACTTTATAAATAATAGTAAATTTGAACTATGGCAAATTATATAAAAGGAGAAAAAAATTACTACCCGGACATTAAGCCGTTTACACCGGACTATAAGTTTCTTAGTGCAGCATTAGATGCAAGAGAAAATAAATATAATGCAGGGTGGCAAGCTACTAATGACCTATATAGTAGAGTCTATTCTGATTTGTCACACTCAGACAATAAAGAATTCCAACAACAATTTATAGAAAATTTAGCTCCTGAATTATCTAGAATTTCTGGATTAGATTTATCATTACAAACAAATGTTGATGCTGCAAAGTCTGTGTTTGCACCATTTTTTGAAGATGAAGCTGTAGTAAAAGATATTGTATATACTTCAACGTATAAAAAAGAATTGCAAAGAGCTAATCAATTTGCAGATTCTCCTGACCCAAGGGTAAGGGAACTTTATAATCCAGTTGGAATAAAGAACATGCAATATAGAATGCAAGAGTTTCAAGACGCTGATAGGAACCAACTAATAAATATGCCCTTACCTAAGTATGTAGAAGATGCAGATCTAACACAATACGCTCAAGAATATCTAAGAGGATTAGGTCTAGAAGGAAAAGGATTTACACAAAAGAAAGATCATTTTACAATGGATGCTGGTGCAGATGGTGTACCGGGTACACCAGATGATAGAGTTGTAAATAGATGGATTATTACAGATACCAACGGTAAGCTTATTGAAGGTGATGCATATAGAAGAGTAATGACTGATTTAACTGATGATCCTAGAGTACAAGAGTTTTATAATGCAAAAGCTTATGTAGCATCAATGGATTTTGCTACACAAGGTATTCAGGATGGATCAATAAAAACAATATCAGAAGGTTTAACAATGTGGTCTGATGCAGAAGTAAAAAGGCTTGCATTAGCAAACAGTGAAAGATATAATAGCTTAGATAATGAGATTCAAAGAATAGTACAACAAACAACTAACTGGGGTAATTTTGGAAAATTAAATGGTCTAACACCAGCAGAACAAAATTTAGTTGGGCAGTCATTATCAGAAGCAGAGCAGTTAAGAGTTAATCTAAGTAATCTTTTAAAAGTAAATGAATTTGCAAATACACCTGATAAGGATGATCAAGCATTAATAAACAAAGCATATAGTTTAAATAGTAATTATAATATAAGTCAAGATTTACAGAGTGCTGCATATAACTACAGTAGAGAAAATGCAGAGACTGTAATTAGAGAAAATGATTATATTCTGAAAGAAGATGAGCATAAATTTAATTTGCAAGAAATAGCTGCTAAGTATAATGCTGATAAAGCACTAAAAGATCAACAAGCTGGTATAGATGCAAATCTTGAAATTTTAAAAGCTCAATTAGACGGTGCAAAAAATTTAGAAAGCTTAACAGAACAAGCTCAATCTAGTCCAGTAATTGATTATTCAGATCCTAGAGCAAATTTAAATGTAATTGTAGATGGGAAGGTGGCTACTAATGCTGACCCTTATAATACTAATGCTGAAATGATTGCAACTGATGGGCAAAATATTTTAACAGAAAAAGCTAGACTACTTGGTCAAATGCTTAAAGCAAGATATCCTGACCAACAAACATTTACCGTAACGTTAGATGGTGAGATGCTTAATCTATCACCTTCAGATATAACTAACCGTTTACTTAAGAAGAAAGAAATTATTGATGGTACAAAGGTGACGGATGATCCAAATAAATTAAAGTATGAGACAGATATACTAAGGATGTATGAGGAACAATCAGAATGGTTTGGTAATAAGGATGCTGTAATTGCTCAACATACTCCAGCTTTTGTAAAACCTGGTAGTCAATATGATGTCATGTATAAACTATTATTTGGTAATGATCCAAATAATCCTGAGGCATTAGGTTTAAATCTAAGAGAAGATATATATCTTCAGAGGATAGAAAAGTATGACAATGAATTATATAATAAAGCAAAAACTGCTGAGACGAAGATGATGGCTGGTAGCACTGAGTGGAAGAAGGAGATGATAAAAGCTAATTATCCAAAGCCTTATATAGAAGAAAATGGTATTAAACGTTTTATGACTTTTTCAGAATATCAAAAGGTCTTTAAAGAGCAAGCATTAGCTGGAAAAATAAAAAACTTTGATGTGTCTGGTCTTTTTGGAGATGAAAATGCTGGTGTTGATAGAGAAGATTGGACAAGAATACAATCTACTGGTAGTCCAAAAATTGGTAATTATAGGACAAGTATTGTTGTAGATGAGGATGCAATAGCAGGTAAGTCTAGAGCTTTATGGCAGGCTTATGCAGATGAAATAAATTTAAGTTATGAAACTATAGGTGGTAATTCTTATCTTAGTCTAACAGCCGGGTATAGTCCTAATGCACCATGGGGTAATATTGGTTTTGTACCAACAATGAGTGCTACAGGTTCTGTACAACCAGAAGCAGGATCTGCTATGGATAAAGTTTTAGGTACTGCATTAAGTCAATTGGCTAGTTCAACAGCTGATCCAGAAACAAGAGTTAGTTTTTTACCTGCTCCAACTGATATAAAAGAGTTTAATAATTTTAATATTGAAGCTGGGGTAGATCTTTCTGAAGATGAAAATATTATTGCTAAAAAAATATTTACAAGTTTACAAAATAGAGCAACCAAAGGAGAATTTACAATGACATACTATCCAAACTTAGGAGCTACTAAGGTTGATGATGAAGATAGAAATCCTATGGGTGGTTATAAGATTGATAATTTTAGTATTGCATTTAAAAATGAGATAAAAAAGATTTATAAAGATGATTCTGAAGCTTTAACAGATTGGAATAAAGTAATGAAGCAGGGTGTTTTAATGGTTTTTGATAGAAGTGGTAATAAAGATATAAACCCTAACAACTTAAACATTCTACAAGGTTCATCTTACATTGAACAAATGATGAATTTAAGTAATACACAATCTTTTAGTTATAAGGATGAAACAAATTTAACAGCAGGTTTTTCTCCAGGAGAAATAGTTTTTCAAGATTTGGGAGATGGAACAATAAGTATTAGTGGATATACTAATGTATATAATCCTAATTCTACTGATGTAAGTATGCAGTATACAAGACAACCTATGAATGCTGCTATAATAAAAAAAGGTAATATAAATTATGCAGCTGATTTAAATAGTAGATTTATAAAGTTACAACAAAACTTTAAAGAACTTGATAGATTAAATAATTTAGCCATTTATCAGGTAAGAGCAAAACAATTATCTGAAACAAAGTTTATTGAAGATTATATGTTAACTAACCCTGGTTCTACTACTGAGCAAGCAAAGGATATGTATAACCAAGCTAAGAATTATAAACCACAACAATAACTAAAGTTTATGGCAGACGAGAATATAAAAATGCCTCAGCCTGATTATGATCTTAAACAGAGAATAGCACAGGACGCAGTAGATGTAAATCCAATTGATACATCATTACCTTATCAGAGCATAGAAGATTTAATTCCTGACATGCGTAATGAAGTAAGTGATGAGTATGATAAGAGCATATCTATGTATAAAGGTCTTATGGATGGTATATCACCATCTACGTTAGCTAACATATCAGCTGGTGCTAATTCTTCTGTTATAAATGCTGCTCCTCCTATCCCTACTGAATTAGGTTCTACATCTGCCTTTGATGAAATTTGGCAAACACCTTTAGAAACAACTGTTGAACTTCCTAATCCTATTTGGGCAAATGCTAAGGCAATTAATTTTGACAAGATTTACCCTACAGATGTATTTAGTGATATAGGGTTTACTCCATATGCAGATATGGATCAGGTCTTTAATCAAAATGAGACAAGTGCTGATTACTTGCAGAGATTTGTACCTGCTTTTAAGAGCTTATTTAGAAGTGGTAGATTTGCCAATTACAGATCAATAGCTGATGCATTTAGTGGTGATGGATATACAACTGCTCCAGATCTTGAGGGTGCAGCTACTATGGAAGATGCAATGAGATTGGGTGGTAGTAGTACAGGTAGTGTAGGTGGTTTTCTAGGAAACACTGCATTGAATTGGGCTTATTCTGCTGGTATAGTTTATCAGATTGCAGTAGAAGAAGTAATTGCTGCAGGTCTTGCAGCTGTAGGAGCTGCACCAACAGGGGGTGGTTCATTGGCAGCGTTTGGTGCTTTAACTCTAAAGAACTTAGCCACCCTCACAAGGATACCTAAGACAATAGCAAATGGTTTTAAAGGTTCTTATAACCTAATAAAAAACTTTGATAATATAGCTTATGCTAAAAAGTTTTATGATTTTGCTAAAAGTGGTACAGCTTTAAGAAGTATAGGCCGTGGAGGACTGCACCTTTTATCTCCTGAGATGGCTCATACAATAAAAAATTGGAAGACTACAGGTAATACTTTTCAGAATGCTTATAATATAGGAAAGAATACGGAAGTATTTGGTGCATTTTATAGAGACATGAGAATGTATAATGCTGCATTAGCTGAAGCTAAAATGGAAGCAGGACTAGTCCATAATACTGTTTTAGAAAACGGCATGAGATATGCTAACTTTAGATCTGATGGTAACGGTGTGTCTCCAGAAGATATGAAAGAAATTCAATTAGCTGCATCTGAAGCATCTTGGAAAACGCTTGCACCTAATTTTGCAATAATATCAGCATCCAACAGGATTGTATTTAAGAATGTATTTGGGAGTTGGGCAAGAAAATTAAATCAAGGGACAACTACTCAGTTAAGTAGAGTGTTAAGAGTTGGGCCTGTTAAATATGCAAAGAAAAGCAAGTACCTGATTAAGTCTATCCCACAAGAAATTAAGGCAGGATTTAAATTGGCTTCTTGGAAAGGAGCTGCAAAAGCTTCAGGCGGTATGATGTTAAGGTATGGTGCTAGTGGTCTTGTTGAGGGTACACAAGAAGTATCTCAAGAAGCAATATCAGCTGCAGTAGGAGGATACTATAGTGCAGCATTAAGAGAAACTACACAGGGAGGTGCTCTTACTATGTCTGGATTCTATGGTGCTGCCGGTAAAGAAATATTTACTAAGCAAGGATTAGAAACATTTGCATCAGGATTTTTAATTGGTGGTATGATGGGACCATATCAACAAGTCTTGTTTACAGGAGTACCTTCTATTTTTAGTACTGCACGTGCTAAAGTTTCTAATAGCAAATATTTTGATCCAAGCGGTGATAAACAAGTTGTTGATTATGCTAAACAACAAAGAGAAAAGGAAGAATCTGTAATTGATGATGTAATATCTCAAGCTAATCAGATGGGTACACAGTTAGGGGAACTTGATTTACTATTAGATCCTGCTAAAATGAGTGCTGCACTGCAGGACCAAGAAGCAGGTATGGCAAACTTATCTATTGCTTTAAATGATAAGTATGATTATATGAATGGTAGAAACTTTTCACGTTTTTATAATTTATACGGTAAGTATAAAAAGGGTACCATGGGTCTATATAGAGATATGGTTACTGATTTTTCTAAAATGTCTGATACTGAACTAGCTGAAGCATTTGACATAAAAGATTTTGGTAGAAGTCCAGAAAAGTTAAGAGAAGAATTTATAGCTGAGTTAGGTAGGATAAATGAATTTGGTGAAAGGATAGCATCAAAGTCAACAGATGAAATGTTTGAGCAAAAGAAAATTGATGTATCAGAGTATGATGAGTCAAGTAAAGGGTATAGAGATGCTATGTTTCATAACAGAGCTGTTGATCAAGCAAAGATGTTGTATATATTTTCTAAAGAATCATTCATAGATGCAGTAAAAAGACAAGCTGACATAGAACAGTCCTTTGAGAATGAGCCTATTTTCACAAAGCAAAAGTATGGAGATGTAAGAGTTCTTGTTAATGCAGAAAGCATTGATACAGAAATAAAAATGCTTACCAGAGAAATTAAAGCTAAAGAAGATGCTGGTGTACCAGCCTCTGAACTTAAGAAAGATAAAAGAAAGTTAAAAGATTTAAAAAGATATTATGGTGTTTTAACTGATCCTAAAAATCTAACTAAGAAAGGTTTCTTTAATAGATCAAAAACAAAATCAATAAAAGCTGCATTACAAACTTACTTAAATGGTATTGCAGGTGATAAGTCTGATTATGTTAATCCAGAAGCAGTTGAAAATCTATTAGAAAAATTAATTGATCATAGTGCACTACAAGAAGATGCTTTTGCATTTTCTCAAACAGTTAACATTATGGCAAACCCAGAGGTTACAGATGAAATTGTTCAAAGAAATGTAGAGTACTTTGAATATTTATTTAAGAATAGAAAAGAAATATATAGACATCAAACAGAACAATACTTAGAAGCAGATAAAAAAAATAAGTTAATAAATGCTATAGCACAGTATGATGTTTACATGAAGCCTGAATTAATCAGAGATTTTTTATCTGGTGAAATAGGCGTTGAAGGTTTATATGAGGGTTTAAATAGAGGTGACTTTAGTATTGATGGTAGAGCTCTTGGTGGTGCTATACAGTTAAATGAAGATCAAGAAATACAGAAAAAGATAATTGCTGAAATATTAAATTATAAACTCTTAACAGAAAGAGAACAAGATGTTAGAGATCTTAAATCTAATGAAAGCACTCAGCAACAAATAGATGTTGAAGAAACTTTACAGGATGCAGGTGTAGATGACATACAAATAGGAGATACAAGCAGATCACCTATGTTAAAGAATATACTTGAAACAGAGTACCGTAAATATAAAGAATCTGCATTCTCTAAAGATGCAAAAGAATTTGCAGATTGGAGAGTTTCAGAGGATGGTATAAAAATTAAAACTGCATATGATGCATTAAAAAGAGTATGGGGTAAAGGATATGATGTCTTTGTAACGGAAAATGGTCAACAAGAATCACGTAAAAGAGTACCAACTCAGAAAGATTTAAATACAGAAAAAGGATTTCAAGATTATTTAAATAGTAAAGTAGCATTAGAAGATCCAACAGTTGTAGATATACTTAATGCATTAGACCTAACAATGGATATATTTACTACTGAAAATAGTCAAACTGTATCTAGATCAAAACCTCCTGTAGCAGAAGGTATAATGTTTGACATTACAGAAGTAGTAACTGATGGTGGGTCATTTTATAAGATTATAGATAAACAAGGAGGCAGCTTATCACAAGTTCAGTTAGATATTATATCAACAGATATAAGAGAGACAGGTACTTTTACAGATTTATCTAAAGCTAAAAGATTATTGGATATACTTGATAGAGAAATATCTGATGGTTCTACATTTATGTTTGATGGACAAGCTGTGTCAAAAGGCATGTCTATATATGATAAAAACACAGGTGAAGAATTTAGAATAAATAGTACAGATAATAAGGGAGGTATGATTAGTATTGTTCCTTCTGAGTTTTACACTAATGACTATAAGACAAGATACAACAATAGTAAACCTGTAAGTGAATTAGATTTCTTTGTTAATTATGAATTAGAAAAATTATCTTTTGATACTTTGCCAACTAATACATACAAGTTATACTCTGATAGAGTAACCAAAGCATACACTCCTTTATCACCAGAAGCTTATAAGTTTATTCTTAATTCATTGACACCTACTGATTTCCAAAATTTAATTGTGGACATCCAAGAGAATGAAATGATAAATGAGCCTATAAAGGATAATAGATTTTATGGTAATGATGAAAGTAAGGCTAACCCATACATTAAAAAACAAAGAGAAAGATATACTATTGCTATTAAGTTAAGCAAAGATCAGACTGTAGATTTTAATAAAATACTAACAGACAATAAGTTACCTATAATAGAAGGCAGATTGGTAAATGAAAGGGGTGAAGGTACTATTGCTTTCTTACCTAATGATTCTTTATACTTTGTTGATGCTAAAGGTAAAGTTGTTGTACCATCAGCTATGACAACTGATTTTGCTAAAAACATAATTATACCTTCAAGCAATAATCAAGGTATGCAATCTGCATTAGATCAAGTTAGTAATGATTATGATACACAGGCAGTTTTAGTTTCATTTGCTAATGATATGATATCTAAGGATCAGACTGTAGGCACTCTATCAGAAGGGTTAAAGATAACAAGAAGTGATGGTATTCCTGCTTATAAAAAGGGAACCAATCCAGAAATTTCATTAAGTCAATTATCTCAAAGTACTACTACAGACGGTGCTATAATTATCTATGATATAAAAAGAGATTCTGCTGGTAATATGGTAGGTGAAGAACCTACAATTATATCTAATTTAAAATCTGATCCTAAAAAAGAATTGGCAGATAGAATAGAAACTAAGCTTAAAGATGCAGGTCTTTGGAATAAAATGATAAGCGGTGATAAGACTGGTCCAAATGGAGGTTATACTGATAGATATATAATGCCTATTGAACAGCCTAACGGATTAATGACATTAGCAACTGCAAAAGCAATTAGAGTAGAAGAAGATACTGTAATTGAAATGTTTAATGATTTATTGCAGCAAGCAAGCGTTGCTAATAAAGATAACATGACTACTAAGAATGGTAAGAAAGTTATTAAAGACAAAGGTTTTAATGATGAGTTTAAATTAAAGTTTATTGAGGATTATGGTGAGTTCTTTATTAGTGGGCCAAAAGGAGTAAATGTAACTATAGATGTTGCACCTGATGGGGCATTAAGAGCAGATCTATTTAATAAATATACAGGTAAAAAAGGCAAAGTCTATTATAATGCAGCTGATCAACAAAAGGCAGGAACTACAATAAAGCATTTGGAAAGATTTTCTGAAATGATTATTAGTGATCCAAAAGGAAAAGAGGTTGGTGTAGAGACTTTAAGTATCAACAACTTTAGAAAGTCAATACCATTAGATGCTTCTATAGATATGTTAATGAAAGACTTAGTTACCAAGCTAGGTCCAGAAATTAGAACAGGTCAGTTTATTAATGTTGAGGCAAGTGCTAGTGCTATCCAAGCTACAAAAGATAAAGGTATATTCTTAGCTAGACCTAGAACAGAACTTGAGCCAGATAAATTAAAAAGAGTAGAAGATACTGAAGAAAGAAGAGAGGATCCTGCTAGAGCAAGAGCTAGAGCAATTACTAATCTTGGTGATAAGATAAGTCAAGAAAATGTTGAAAAAGCATTTGACAAGTCTGAAGATGATACTATATCTAGTGAAGCATTTTTAGAATTTACTAATAATGGTGTAGTAGAAATTAAAGTAATACAATCTATTGCTGATAAAATTAAAACAGGTCAACAACTTTCACAAAGAGAGAGAGCAATACGTCAAGCTAAGAGTCAAGAGATTGAAGATTTATTACAAGCTACAGTTACTGAAGATCAAAAAAATGATATTGACCTTACTCTGATTGCACAAACTCCTATAGATGCAATAAATAATCAGATAGCTGAAAGAGAATCAGAGATATCTGAACAAGTAGGTGAAAAGAAAAAGGTAAGAGCATTAAGAAAAGATAAAATATATCAAGACTTATTAAAGCAAAGAGAAGACTTAATTGGTCCAGCTAACAAAATTTTATCTCCTAAGTTATCAAAAAGAGATGTAGAAGATATCAATATATTTACTGAGTGGGCTAAAACAAACTTGCCTTCATTTATTAATATAGGTGATATTGAATTACTAGGTAATAACATGAAAGCTGGTGGAGTTAGAGTTGGAGCATTTGCTTTAGATCTATCTTCTGTAAGTGGAGGGTTAAGAGCAAGTGGTACATTATATACTGGAGCATCTAATCCTTTTAGATATCATGAAGCTTTTCATGGTGTATATAGGATGCTACTTACACCACAAGAACAAAAAAGTTTATTGTCTTTTGCTAAAAAACAAAAAAGAGAATCACTTAGGTCAGAAGGCAAATCAATTTCAACTGAACTAAAAAAGTTCAGAAACTCTGCAGACACTTATGCTAACATGTCTGATATAGAATTAGAAAACAGATACTATGAAGAGTACATGGCGGATCAGTTTGAAATATTTAAAACTAATCCTAAAGAAACAAAAATAGATGCAGAAGTTAAATCATTCTTTACAAGAATAATAGAATGGTTTAAATCATTATTTAGTACATACAATAAAAATAAACTGCAAACATTGTTTGAGAATATTGATTCTGCTAAGTATGCTCAAGCATCAGTAGTTGCTAATGATTTTACATTAGACCCAAGCCCACAAGTAATTATAGCTAATGCTATATTACCATACGAAGGTTTGCAAGTTAATGGTAGTAAAGGTTATTTATATTTAGATAGTAACATTGCTAATAATTTAATTAGTAGTATGGCTGCTAGTTATGTTAGTAGAAAAACTGAAAACATAGATCCAGAAATAAGTAATGCAGATATATTTGAAGATGTACTAGAAGATTTTGCTTGGTTATATAACGTAACAAACCCAATTAATAGTAAGTATAATTCTTCTCAAGAAGCTTCTAATATAGCGGCCATTGAGCAACTTGAAAGAATACATGATGCACTTACATTTAATGCATCAGAAAATATTGAAGATAGCCCAGTATACAAATCTGTATTTGAAGTTTTACAACTTATAGATGTACAACAACAAATCATTGATAACAATATTGATGAGTATGAAAACAATGAAGGATTAAGAAATGTAACTCAGTTTGGTAAAGAAGCATATATGAGTGGAGGGCTGGCATCTTTACCAACATATATAAGACAATACCTTTCTACTATAACAATGCCATATACAGATGCATTTGGTAATGAGCAATTAGAAAGTGGTGAAAAATTAGTTATACCAATAAACTCTTTTAAAACTTACAATGGTATAATCAAATCTGTTAAGAATGAGACAGATCCTCTAAAGATATTACAACGCATGTATACATTTAGTGGTAATAACCCTAATACTAAAGCTGCAGTAGAAAGCATATTTAATGATATAGGAATAAATTATCATGATGTATCTGAGATATCTGATATACAACTGCCTCAGGAAATCAAAAATCCTTTGTTGTTTAATCAAATTACAAAAGGATTTACTAACTATAAAGTAAATTGGATGTTCTTACAACAAGACAATACCAATGAAGTAATATCTTTTTCAGCGGCTGAGAGAGATGACACACATACTCAAAATGAACTATGGGGTCAAGCTTATACAACTAAGTCTTTAGATTGGAAAATAAATAAAGAAAAGAAAAAAGCTGCTACAAGATCAGTCAATGCTATTTATGATGAGTTAATTCAACCAGAAGGGTATGAGGATGTTGCTTTAGATAACATATCTAAAAAATTAGCACAAGATTTATTTGAAGGTGTGGGCATTAAGTTAAGTCCGTTGTATGTTAAGTATAGTATATTGTCTGCCTCAAATCAAACAAAAACTAGCAATCAAGAATCTATACTTCAATTCAATAATGAAGTAAAGCCTATTCTAGCAGCTGATATGTTTTGGCTACAAGATATTATTAAAGAGAATGGAGATTTATTTAATTCAGAAAATGATGGGGCAATTGCAAGATTAAAAAAATTAGCTGTTAATAATGCATTGCTTGATGAGACAGTTGGTTTGTCAGTATTTAGAAATGTAAATGGTGATTTAGTCAATGCACATCAGAAGCCTACATTTCATTTAGAAAAAGTTTATAATCTAAATAAAGAGGCTGAGATAAACAGATTAGAATCAGATAAGTTTTTAGAAAATAATTATCTATTAAATAGTGAAGAATTCTTAAACATGTCAGAAGCTAACCAGCTACAAATTTTAAGGTTGTCTGGTTTAAAAGAAGTTAAGACATTAGATAGAAGTGCTAATCTAGATTCATATCAAGATGGTATTATAGGTACAACAGAGTATGGTAGTTTTACACCTAAGCAACTTACTACATCTATTATAAACAATTACTTGTTTGATTACAACTCTAGGAGTAACACTTTAAAAACTAAAATGGATTCTGCTGCAGTAGCACCAATCTTAATTAGGATAATGGAATCTTCTAATACAAATGATCAAGTATTATTACCTGTTGTAAAAGCAGTGGATGAAGGTTTAAGAATATCTCCTGACTACTTAGGTCATGTATCTGATTTTATAGAGAATGAGTATAATAGAATTGTCAGAGAAAATAGTGAAGAAGGAAATTTACCTTTTCAAGAAATTACTACTAAGACAGGTGATGTAATACAGATCCCAAAAGCAATAGAAGGTTACAATGTTCCAGATCAGGATGGTTTGATGAGAATGAATCTTATGTTTAATGCAAAAGATTTAATCTCTCAAGAGCTAAAAGATTCACTAGAGATATCTGCTACACAAGAAAACCCACCTTCTTTTGATAAGGCAGTTAAAGAAGCTTTAGGTAGTCAGAGTATAAACACAATAATAGAAACCCAGCTTGATAAAAAGTTTGACTCTTTTATGGAGATGGTCAACACTTTAGAAGTAGATAGTAAAATATCTAGACTTTTAGAGAAAGGTTTATTAGATGGAGTTGAAGGAGCTGTAGCACAACAAAAAGCAAGAGCAGCATCTAGAAAGCTTAACTTAACAGATAATAAAACTCATAACTTAAAACAAATATTTTTAAATGATTATTTAAATACTAAGTCATTAAATGAATTATTATTGGGTGATCAAGCTGTAATACTTGAAGATTCTATAAAGCAAATTAAAAGAGCTAAAGGACAGAATGCTGCTGGAGACAGTATATATTCTCCTGTATCTAATCCTGAATTTGGTGTATTTGAAAGTACTGAAAATATAAATGCTATAATTTTAAATGAGCCAACAATATTTTCTGAGTTTAATGGTGAATCAATAGATAATGCAGATGCACAAGTATTTACAACAGTTAAGTTTCATAGACATGCACAATCATCACTAGGAAATTTAACAAAAGCTGGAGCACTAGCATTGGACAAAATTGAGGATGGCACACCCCTTACTGCAGAAGATTTATATGGACCTCAAGGTTTAGCTAAAACTAATCAAATGTTAAACTCTAAGAAGTATGTTTACTTTGATGGTAAGACTTATATAAAGTTTTCTGCTATTGCTTTAACGGAAGATCTTACAAAAAATAATCCTGATCTGAATAGGTTAAGATTAAACATGGAAGCAATGGAAAGAAACTTAGGTGATATTACTTTTGCCGGGCCAAAGAGTGCTTTTAAAATGTTAAAGACTAATGTGCAATCATTTGGAAATGATATAATAGAACCATCAATACAATTAGATGCAAGGTATTTTAGAGAGCAAGTAAAAACAAAAACCAATAAAGATATAATAACTGAGCAATCTCAGATAAAGGCTTTGGCTACATCTGAACAGATAGATAGCACTCCTGTACAAATAAAAGGAATGCCTAATGTTAAAGATATTGGTGATGTAAGAAGGTTGTATAATGAAACGTTAAGTAAAAGAATTGTACTAAAGTTTAAAGACAAAAGAAATCTTATATATACTTTTGAAGGTTTAATGTCTGAGTTTTCATTAAGCAAGCAAGAAGATACTATTACACCCAATCTACAAGTCTTTTTAAAGTATGCAATAAACTCATTAAAAGCATCTAAAGCTAGCACGAATCTTATGGAGTTTTTTACTGTTGATCCTACAACTGGTGAAGTAAAATACAATATAAACAATCCTATTAGTATTGCTAAGGCTGAACAGTTATTTATGAGTTACTTTAGTCAAGGTGTATTTCAAGAGAAGATACCTGGTCACGGTTTAGCTTTAGTATCAGACAAAGGTTTTACTGTACTTAGACGTGTCTTTAGTATGGAGGATAACGGCAGGTTAGGTAGAAATGAAGTTATAAGAGGTGGTGTACCAGAAGGTGAAACTGTTTTAAATCTTGAAGTAAATAACTTAGGTGCTGACTTTAAGTTTCCATCTAATGGAAAAGGAATTTTAGTAAGAGATAGATTAAGGTATCAACTAGCTGAGTATGATGAGAATGGAAAACGCACTGGACAATATTATAGTGAAGGAGTTTTTGCTGCACATAGTGCTGATATATATAATCAATTACAAAGAAAACCTAATGTTGCTATACCAGATTCTATAGGTAAAATGTTTGCTGTACGTATACCTTCACAAGATAATCATTCTTCTATGAATGTAAAGCTTGTAGATTTTATGCCTGCATACTATGGGTCTTCTGCAATGTTTGCCTCTGAACTTGTTCAGATATCAGGAGCAGATTTTGATATAGATACAGCATATGTACAAATAAAAGAATCTTATTATGATAAGAATGATAATACTTTTTATGCTTATGGTAAGACGCCAGGTAGAGAATATACAGATTATGTAAGATATATAAATCAAGCTGTAAATAAGGATACAATATATTCACAGGCTGCTGCTTCTTTTACTGATCAAGGTAGTAAGTTAGAAGATTCATTTACTGATGCAGAGCTTATAGATTCTGATTTTTCAGATAGAGCAATAAAGGCTGCCTCAAGGTTAGGCCTTCCAATTACAAGATCACAGTATAACGATTATGTAAAGAAAAATGATGAGCCATATCAAGCACCTTTAAACAATGATGTTTTAGATTATAAGTATGCGTTAATGGGTAATGAGGCTGTAAAAGAGATATCAGTTACACCAGCTACTTTGAATGCTATACAAGAAGCTTATGAAGAATTAAAGCAGGTTGCACCAGATTATGTTGCTAGATTAGATAATGAAAATATTGATGTTGATAGTATTACAGGTAAGATAGTATCTTTTGAAGTAAACAAAGGAGCTGCTATTGGTAAAGCTGTATCACCAAACCTATACTTAAGTTTATTAGGTGAGTATGAAATTAATGTAGGAGGCTTAGCATTTAATTTAAGAGGGCAAACATATGATAGTTTTGGTACAAAGCTAAATACTTATGGCAAAAGAATTCAAGATGAGATATCTTCTATAATAACAATGCTTACAGATAACTCAAAAGAAAACTATGTTGCTAAATTAGGAATGCATCCATCAGCAGTTGGTCTTGCAGTAAATGCAGTTTCCTTAGGTGTACCTTTAACTGATGCTGTTTTATTACTGAATGGTAAATTAGTTAGGGACTTATTTGCTGAAGCTAATAACAAAGTAGATAAGTTTGATGCAAGCTTTACATCATTAGTAAAACAACAACTTAAAGGTTTAAAGAAAGTTAAAGCTGGTGCACAGGTTGGATTAGAAACAATAGAAAAAGCTGTAAGAGGAGAAGAACTTACTAAAAAAGAACAAAAATCTATATTGCTTGTTATAAACAATTTAAATTCTATATCAAGTTTTACTGGTAAAATGGCTTCTATAACTTCTATGTCTGGCCGTGGTATTGGATCTAACTTTAGTGATATACAAAAAAGAGTTGATGACTTTAGAGACATAGGTGTATTACCAGGTACGAAAGAACCAATGATGGATATTAGCCCAATACTAGAAAGTAGTTGGGTTAAATCAAATATAGATGTATTTAATCAAATTGCTTTTAATTTAATTCCTGCTACATTTATTTCAGGTACTCCAGCATTTAATGAAATATATAAAAAGATTTCTAGAAATTTAAGCACTAACAAAAAAACGTTTACTGTATTAGATCAACAGAAAGTAAAAAGAGATATGCTTTCTTTCTTTACTATACAAGCTTATAGACAAAAGACTAAGGAGTCTGAAGTAAAAGATGGTGCAACACTTACAAACCAATTACTATACCCTAATGAATTTGAGAATTCAATATTTGATGCAGTCAATAGATTGAGTCAAGCAGATAAGGGGAACTTCTTTTTAGAAAGCTTTGTTACTATGGTACCTATGTTTGCAGAAACAAACATTACAGGTATGAATTTATTACAAGCTAACACATGGAGAGGATTAGATAAAGAACAAAAAGTTGATTTGCAAACATCATTTACTAAACTTTACGGCAACCCACTTTTAAGAAAAGATGCTATGACTATAGTTAACTATATAATGGTTAAAGATGGTTTACAGGCAGCTAAGGGAAGTTTGTTAGATGCTATTTCTCCATTTGTGATGGATGAATACTTACAACAAATTAACAATGTTAATGATGTTTTTCTAACTAATAAAGGTTGGTTAGAAACATTTGGTGCTGAGCGTAATGACTTAGTTGATTATTTTGAGAATGGTTATTTTAAATCTGCATCAACTAACTCAAAAGTTAAAACAATTACGGTTGGTGATCCTTTAGATATAAATTCACGTTACACATCAAAAGAAGGTAATGTAGTTTATACTATAGATAAAGATGATAACCCAGATGCATTACCTAGATATATAAATTTTGCAGATGCAATAACCGGTTTTAGCCAGCTATATGCACTAGATAATATAGATATAGATAAGAAAAAAGCAAATTATAAACTAAGTCAACTGGAAGGTTCTTATTATCAAAATGGTATTGGGTTTATGTTTGGAAAAAGACCTACTACTTTAGAGAATAGGGATAACATCAGGAATAAAGGTGAAATGAAAAGTGCTTACGGTGCAGAATCATTTGGTGCAATGACAATAGAGCAAATGGCACCTCCTGTAAATTCACCACAAAATCAAGCATTAGCAAATGAAAATGCAACAATTGAAGCAACTGATAATGAGATTACCTTTACTGCAGAAGATACAGGAAATGCAATTAACATTGCTGATGTAAACGCACTAGATAATTTATTAGGCTTGCAAAAATCTGAATCAGCACAACAAACTAGTGAAGTTGAAACAATAACATATACTCCTAAAGGTAAACAAAGACAAACCTACACAGTAAGAGGTAATAAGTTTTTTAATTCAAAAGGGGTTGAGGTATTTAAAGGAGACAGTGCTGATAGAAATAAACTTTCTGGAAACTTAGCTGTGCAAAGAGGACAAGCACAAGTTGTTGAATATAGGAACAAAAAATATCTTGTAAATAAAGACAACAAAATAATGTCTGTAACAACAGGTAAGATAATGCAATGGGAAGAAGATAATGGAGATAGAAAAGCTGTCTTACAATTATCTGAAATTAATAATCAAACTAGAGCTGAACTAAATGTTGTAGATGAAGCAACAGGTATTCTAGATGCACAGGCAGATATGCCAATTTTAAATGAAAGTGAACAACAAACGGTTTTAAACTTTGATCAAGAGATTAGTGATCAATATCCTACAATTACTTCATTTTATAATAGTATCTTTACAGTGCCTGGTGTTGGAGGAGATATAGTTGCTCAAAGAGAGATATTAGAAAATAATAATTTAGATTCTCTTGAAGCTATGGTGGACTTTTATAATAGTCCAATTATTGAGTTTGAATCAGAACAGGCTTTTGAGGATTATGTAAAGAAGTGTATATTAGGAATTTAATAGAAAGCAATGAGTAGATGTCATAATAAAAATACAGCAGAATACCAGTCTTTAAAACAAGAGTATGGTACGGATGCGGCTACAGGAAATATAATTGATCAGTATCAAGCATTTACAAAAACTGATACAATACCTACTGTTGCAGAAGCAATAGAATTTATTACTAATAAACAAACACTTTATAACTTAAAGCAATTAGATTTTGGCCAGTCATTACTAAACAACCTAAGAAGACTTAGTATTATACATAGCTTTCAAGGTAAGTATTTTATAAATAATACTGACAGAGATACTTTACAACCAAGTAATGAATTAGTTGAAGCAAATAGAAGAAGGTTAGAAAAATATTTAGATATAAATAATATTCCGGCTGAGTCAGTGCTTATTTCTAAAACACCAAAGACATATGCTGTAAGTATAGACAGCAGTATGTTTAGCCCAATAGATATGCTTGAGTCATCAAGAGCTTGGGACAAGCCTAGAACAAGACATGTAGTTATGCATTTAATGAAGCTGATTCCTGGACTAAATGTCTCTATGAAATCAGTAAGTGAAGCAAAAGCACTTTATGAAAAAATACCACAGTGGAGAAAGTCAAAAGTTCCTTTTGATCAAATTAATTCATTTTATGTAGAGAATAATGTTATTCTTATAAAAGGTAGGGTTACCGATGAGATAGCAATAGAAGAGGTGCTTCACCCATTTGTAGAAGCTGTAAGAGTAAGTAATATAAAATTATTTGAGGGTTTATTATCAGAAGCAGGTAAAACATTTCCTGTTATGAAACAACAAATAGATGATGCTTATAACAGCAAAAGAAATGTTAGTGCGGTAGATAGAGAGATGGAATTAATTACTCAAGCATTATCTAGACATTATAATAATGAGTATGAGGAAACTCCACCACAAAGTTTTATGGATAAGATCCGTGAATTATTAGAGTGGTTATCAAAAATAATTAAAAACTTAAATGAAGTAATTACCGGTAGAACTATCAATATAGATAATATATCTGAACGAGCTAGCTTATCTGATATTGCTAAATTATTAAATACAACAGGTATAGTATTTAATATAGATACATCACAAACTAACGGTAAAGTAAAATATAATTTATCTCCTAGAAAACAAAAGGTGGTAGATGGAGTAAAGGGAAAATCAAATGAATTACAAAAGCGTATTATTGATAGACTAACACATAAAGTAAATGCTTCAAAACAAGAAGCTGATTCATTATCTGTTAGTGCAGGACCTGAAGTGGCTATACAAAATAGTGATCCACTAGTTATTTTAAATAAAAAAGACGGTAAATTTTATAACCTAACAAATAGAAAAGAAGTTAAGTCAGTCTCAGATGTTGTTGGTAGAAAGAAAGAATCTCAAAAGACAATTGAAGTTAAACAAGATATAAGTTTAATGTTGGATGCAATTGCAATTGATGAATCATTTGAAAGTATTCAAGATAAACTTATTGGTTTAACACCTGAGTTTGCTCAAAACGCATTTAATAATTTAGTACAAGAATTACAAACTACAATGAACACAACTGATAGAATGCTAACAAATGTAGTATTCTATGATCAATTAACTGACACAGCAGGTATTGCTGATGTGGTTATATTAAATAGAGTTGGTCATTTTAAAATATTAAAGATACAAATCAATGAGGCTAATGTTATGACAAAAAATCCAAAGTCTTGGATTAAAGGTGTATTAAAACAAGACCTGGAGAAAAGCTCATACTATCAAGATAAAATTGATTTAGAAGAAGGAAACTTATTAAAGGATGATAAATTAACATTATCAGTTCAAGATCAGGTGGAGGTAGGCTTAATTAGAAGAATGGCACAAAATCAAGGATATGATATTGTTTATGGAGATAATGCTGTACAAAGTTTAATATTAAGCTATAAAGGTAAAGCATTACAATTTCATGGTCATATATCTCATCCTCAATTTCAAAATGATAATCACGTAGATTCTGTAATACCATATGCTGCATATACTGTATCAGATGATGAAGTAAAGAAATTATCTAAAGATTTAGAAGAAGGACTTTATGATGTAGATAGAAAGGATTCTGAAATAGAAACTCTAGCTGAGCAAGTAGATCCATCATTATATCCTGCAGAAAGCACTATTAGTGTAGCACTAGATAATTATTATGAAGCTTTGGTTGATGAAGCTAGAGTTAGGGAAATGACTGAAGCAAATATATTTAGTGATAGGTCTAAGGCAGATCATAAAGAAACAATTGCTAACACGTTAGCATATATTAATGTTGCTAAGGCAGAAGGTCCTGTGGCTCAGTCTGTTGCATATACTAAAATACTAAGGGACTCATTAACTGAAATGAAAAAGTTTTCTGCTTATGTTATTGATCCAAAGAATGTTGCTGAAGATCCAAATTATATTAGATATGTAATGAACTTTAATAAGTTCTTAACCACATTTGATGGTCTTTATCTAATAGACAACAACACTGATATTAATGCAACACAAAGATCTTTGATAGGTCAGATTAATATTGAACTTGTAAAGCTATTAGGTGCACCAACAATAAAAGGAAATGGAGAAGGGGAAGGTATAGTAAATCAAGCTATTCTTAATTATGTTTATGATTTAACTTTACAATTGTCTCAAGATGGAATGAGCCAAGATAAAAACAACATACTACAGTCACATAGTGGAAAGACATTTACTGTTGATGATATAGAAGATATACTTAAGATGGTTCCAGATATTGATGGAGCAGAACTGTATTCAAAAGATCTAGCTACATCAGCTGATTTTCTTTTATCTTCTATGGATAAACTATTTAAAATTAAAAGAATTGAGTTTTTAGATAAAGTTAAACTTAGAGAAAAGAGGCTTAGAGAAGGGGGTGCAGCAATACTTTCTTTAGATACAGAAACAGATTTACAAAAGCTGTATGACTTTATGTTGGAGTTTGATGAGGAGGGGAACTTTACAGGTTTGTATACACAAAGAATAGGGCAGCAATACTATTCACAAAAGACTGCTTTAAGAGATGAGTTATATGATATTAATGGTAAGCCAATTAAATATAGACCTGTATATTCTTTAGTTAATGCTAAACAAAAAGATCTAGACTGGAACAAACAACTCTATCTTAAAAGAAAAGCATTTGGAGAGTTTATGAATGCAGAAGTTTATGAGGATGGACAACTCCGTTCTGGTAAGTATCATAAGTATACAGATGATTTTATTAAGATAAGAGCAAAGTTTGAGTACTTTCAACCTTGGTCTAATGGTGAAGGGGGTAACTGGGTAAAAAAATCAGGTGTTTCTAAACAAGCTTATGAATCATTTAGAAGAAAATATTATCAAGAACAACCATATACAAAAATGTATAAGGATGCTCAAAAAGATCCTACAGGGGTTATAATGGAAAATCAATCATATCCTTCTGTTAGGCCTGATTATGTAGAAGTAAAAGATTCTTATATAGATAGTAAAGGGAAAGAAGTTTCTTTACTCAATAAAAAGTATGATGACATAATGAATCCTAAGGATGCATTAGGTCAAGCCAGAAAAAACTTTTATGAAATATTTGTAAATGATTATGAGTCTATGTTGGATTCATTACCTAAATCAGTGAGAAATAAGATGTTGGGTAAAGTCCCAATTATAAGAAACAATTTAGTTAGAGATCTTACAGAAAGACCACCAATATTTACAAAGCTTTTCCCAAGAATGGTAAGAAGTGTTAGACAGTTTTTTACAACAACGTCAACACAAAGAATTGTTCAGGTAGATAATGATGGAAACCTAATAGATACTTTACCTGTTTATTATACTGGTTCAGCAGGAGTTGATGGTGCTTTGGAGCAGGTGCAGAATGAAATGGAAGTGCTTAGACAAGAAAGAAAAGAAGGTAAGATTACTTTAAACGTATTTGAAAAGAAAAGAGCACAGCTAGAGGCACAGTTTGCATCATTGAGAAACAAACCTACAACAGGTCAGCTTGAAAAAGACATGGTCAAAAGCATGATCAAGTTTAGTACAATGGCTGAGAACTTTGAGGCAATGAGTGAAATAGAAGATTCACTTCAGGCTATAGTTAAGGTTATAGAGATGAGACAGTATCAAGCACCTGGTGCAACAACCTATGTTGGTAAACTATATGATAAAGCAAAAGGCTCTATAACAAAAGAAGTTGGTAAGAAAAACTATGATGGTTTACAAAGTAACGCTGCTAGAAGAGCCCATCATTATATGAAGATGACGTTTTATGATAATGATCAGATTACTCAAGGTGCTATAGAAAAAACTACAAACCTACTAGTAAATGCATCTTCATTAGCATATGTAGCTTTTAATGTGTTTGGTAACTTTAATAACCTTACTATTGGTCAGTTGAATAATGCAATTGAGGCAATGGGTGGTTTATACTTTACAGGACAAGGATATAAGAGAGCACAACAAGACTTTGCATATACAGCAGTACAGGGGATAATCCAAAGAACTCCTGATACTATAGGAGACTTTGCAGACTTTACGGGTAGAGTTGCAACTTTAAATAAAGTTAAACTAAAGAAAGGTAATTATGATATAAAGAAACCACTATCATTATATGAATGGTTATCAGATCATTATTATATGATGGATAATGATGCAGATATTAGAGAAACATTTAGTGGTAGAGAAGACACTGGAACTTTATGGGAAAGATTCACAAGCTTTGGTTATTCATTTAACCAAGGTGCTGAATACTATGCACAAAGTACAGTAGGTCATGCTATACTATATAGTACTTTTTTAACAGATGGTAATGAGACGTTGAGTATACGTGAAGCATGGGATTGGGATGCTGAAACTCAAACAGCAACTTTAAAAGAAGGCTTTGATACAGTTATAGATAAAAGAACTGGATTTACACAACCTTATAATGATACTTACAGAGCAAGATTAAGAAACAGAATACGTGAAGTTAACAAGCAAATTCACGGTAACTATGCAAGAGAAGATAGAATGGTAATACAGAATAACTTCTTAGGTATACTTATAGCACAGTTTCATAAATGGGTTATGCCTGCATTTAGAGCAAGATTCCAACAACAATACTATGACCAAAATTTAGGATGGATTGAAGGTAGATACAAGTCTATGTATAAGTTTATAAAATATTTAGGTGGTGTAAGTAAGTATGGTGGTAAAGTAATGCAAGGTCAAGGTATGGGATCATACGGAGCAAACCTAGGTGCAAGCTTTAAGGAAGCATATGGTTACTCAGAAAACTTAGATGGTGAGGAATTTTATGATGCAAATAAAGGAAACATGCTACTTAAAAATGTATACAGAACCTTGGGTGAAGCGTTTTTAATAATGAACTTATTTATTTTAACATCAATATTAAAAGGAGCAGATGATGATGATGAAGGATTAGAAAGAAAACTTAAAAACTTTATAGCTTATACTGCAGTTAGATCTAGAAAAGAGATGGTGATGTTTGTTCCAGTACCAGGACTTGGTGGATTTCAACAACTATATCAAATGGCCAAGACACCTATTGCATCTACAAGAACTTTAGGAGAGCTTGGTGAAGCTATGGAGTTAACTGTACAGACTCCTATTAAGTGGTTATTTTTATCTGATGAAGAGTTCTTACAGGATAGCTCTATTGTTTATCAAAATAAGCCAAGAAAAGGAGAATTAAAATTAGCAAAGAACTGGTATGATGTTTTACCTCTACTTTATTCAATACAAAAATACTTTTCTTTTGAAAAAAATAATGACTTCTATATTAAATAAGACAAATTAACAGGTTTAAATCTAGAAGATGCCACATATATTGTTTATATTATAGTATAAACCTTTAGGATTAAAGCATAATAAGACTAATCAATGACAACTAAATTATCTATAGTGAGTATAACAGCATTCTGTACGTACCTGTGTACGTATTTTTTTGATTTATCAATGGCAAACATGGAACAATACTTAGCTGTTTGTTCAGTATTATGGTTAGACGGCATTTTTGGAGTATGGGCAGGCTGTAAAAGAGAAGGCTTTAAAACCTATAAAGCATTAAGAATTACTAGAAACACCTTTGTTTGGATAGCTATCCTTACTGTAGTGCTAATGGTAGAAAAAGGCTTTACAGGAACAGGATGGCTATCCGAGGTAGTTGTAGTACCTTTTATGATACTACAACTTATAAGTGCTTTAAAAAATGCTTCAATGGCAGGCCTATTAAAAACAGAAGAACTTAATAAAATTCTAGATAGAATTGATAATCATAAAGGACCTAGAAAATAGAGTCCTTTTTTAATGATTCAATATATTTAGCTCTATCATATGCATCTTGTATTGAGTCTTGCTTAGTATAGATAATAACTTCTCCTTCATCAACATACCGGTCTAACACATCTGGATCCTTATCAGGATTATACTGTGGCTTGCAACCTAGGCAAACCAACAGTAATAAAAACCTAACCTTCACAACTACTACATTCTAAAATGTTTCTTGCAAAGTCTTGAGCACTACTCTTACTAAACTGGTAGTATAAAGTCTTTACACCTTCTTCCCAGGCATACATGTATAATTTATTTATATCTTTAGCTGAGACAGATGGATCTATCATTAAGTTTAATGACTGTGATTGATCAATATACTTTTGTCTTTGTGCTGCTTGCAACACAATCTCTTTTGGAGATATCTCTACAAATGATTTAAATACTTCTTTGGTAGGAAAATCTAAGTGTTGCACGCTACCATCTTTCTTTAGGATAGACTTCCAAGTCTTGTCTGTATTTAGACCATACTTCTCAAGCTCCTCTTCTAAAAACGGGTTCTTGTAAATAGTCTTAGACTTAGCAAGATCCTTAATAAAGTAGTTAGACTTAATAGGCTCTATACCCATAGACACAGCACCATGTATAAATGAACTAGACTTAGTAGGAGCAATGGCCATAAGAGTAGTGTTAGCATATCCTTCTCTAAGAGATGTGTATCCATACTCATTATGCAATTCTCTAGAAGCAATCTCACTTCTATCTTTAAGAGTTCTAAATATTTCACTGTTCAAACCTTTAGCCTGTAGTGAGTCAAACTCAAGAAGCTTAGATTGAAATAATGAATGATAACCTAACACACCAAGACCAATTGCTCTGTGCTTCTCAGCAAAGTTAAATGCTCTCTTCATGCCCGGCATGGTTTCAGACTTAATAATGAATTCATCCATTACTGCATTTAAGAAATATACATATGTTTCAATTGCGTCAGTCTCTTTTATAAGGTCCCAGTGTAATAAGTTGATAGAACCAAGGCAACATACAAAAGAGTTATAACTATCAGTGGGAAGCTGGATCTCTGAACATAGATTAGACGCTGTGATTTCCATCCCAAGCTCTTTGTAAGGTGAGTTGTTATTAGAGTTATCCTTAAACATAACATACGGAAATCCAAATTCACTTCTGTTTTGAATAATCTTAGCCCATACCTTACGCTTGCTTTTATCTCCTTCTTTCATTTCAGTCATCCATTGATCAGTAACCGTAACACCATACTGCAAATTTTGTATAGGGTTACCTTCTGTGCCAATATCCAAGAACTCTAAGATGTCTGCATGCTCAACTGGTAGGTATACTGCACAAGCACCACGTCTAGCCTCAGACTGCTTGCATACATCTACTACAGTATCATAAATCTTAGCATAGTGCACTGGACCATCAGCAAAGCCACCTGTAGATATTTCAGTTCCTCTTGCTCTAATGTTGCCAATAAAAGCACTTGTACCTCCCCCATATTTACTCATCATTCCAATTTCACGGCCTGCATTTAATATACTATCTAAGTTATCATCAACGTTAGATCCATAACAGCTTATAGGTAAACCTTTTTGTTTACCAAAATTAATCCATACAGGAGTAGACAAAGAGTAAAATCCTCTTGCCATATAATCCTCAAACTTTTCTGCAAAGCCTTTTATATTCAAATACTTTTCTGCTTTTATAGCAATGTCTTTGATTCTTTGTTCAGGGCTTTCTGATATATAGCCTCTTGATAAAAATGTGCGGCTGTCTTCATTTAGCCAGTAGTACTTATTGTATTCCATTGGTTTTGTTTTTAAAATAAATCATCAACTGTGATGCTCTTGCTTTTTTTGTTATAGTCAACACTCTTCTTGTAAAAGAAGTCTCCTTCTTTGGTACCTGTTATCTCTATGTCAAACCATTCTACTGATTTTAAAAGTTCTTGATTGACTTCAAAGATTGGTTTCATACCTATCTTTTCTAGTGAGTTATTAAATCTGTTTTTTATAAAGTGATAGATTGTTTGTTTTGGTAAAAACTCAAGCTCTCCTTGTTCAAAGATCCAATCTAGTATACCACACTCTGCTCTATATGCTTTTCTACATGCAGAATAAATAAGTTCTTCAAACTCTTCATCAAACCACTCAGGATTCTCTTTTTTAATGATATTAATAAGTTCAGCACCAAAGTTACCGTGTATCTCTTCTTCTTTACTAGTAGCCTCAACAACATTAGATATGCCTTTGAGTACATTCTTTTCTTTGTTAAAACTCATCATAATTAAGAACTGACTAAATAGACTTACGTGCTCTATAAATAAAGAGAATAGTAATACTGACTTAGTATACATTTTATTGTCTCTAGAACGTGTACCATCTAAGTACTTCTTTAAGTACTTAAGTCTACCTTCTATTGCAGGCACCTCAACTACTGATTGAAATTCTTTTTCTAATCCTAGTATTCTAAGCAGTCTGGCGTAGGCATCTTTATGTCTTACCTCTGACTCAGCAAAAGTAAAGCCTACGTCACCTACTTCTGTAATAGGCATGCGCTTATAAAGATCTCCCCAAAAAGTTTTTACATTAACTTCTATCTGAGCAATAGCAAGCATTGTCTTTTTAATAACATCTTTTTCTTCATTTGATATAGTGACTTTAAAGTCTTGTATGTCTTCTGTAAAATTAAATTCTGTATCAATCCAGTAGGAATGTCTAATGGCATCCTTGTATGCTAATAGTTGTGGATACTCATACGGTAGTATATTTACTCTGGGTTTAAAGATGTTTTTGTTCATAAGGTTATTTATTAAGGATTAAAAAGCCCCATCCTCAAAAAGAAAATGCGGCTACTAGATGTATTTAATTTACTAAATGTAACTGAGATATAAAAGAGAACTATCACTTTTTATAGACCATTATATTTATTTTAACTTAGTTAAAATTTGTATATTGTTATCAGTAAGCAACACAAAGATAAGATTTATATATCTTAATCAGTTGGTTAAGTGACACAAAATTTGTATATTATTCATATAGTACTTTTAAAAAAACTAATTATGTTTAAAAAAATTATACATGTCATTTGGACATATAGCTTACAAGATTACTGGAGAGCTGTTTGGTCAAAGACTTCAATTGATGAGAAAGCCGAAAAGACTTTAGTTGAAATTGTAAAAAGATATAAGCTAACAGCTGATGAATTGGCTGATGTAGGTAAAGCAATTAGAGAGGTTGGCAATCAATTAGGTCATGTACCTAAAGCAGTTGCAGGTAAGACCAAAAAAAGAGCACCTAAAAAAAAGACAGTTAAAAAATGAGACAAATTTGTTTGTTAATACAGTGGGTCACAAAAGGTAAAGTCTGTTTAGGACACTGCCGCCAAGGACTTTGTAAGAAAACTAAAAGTAAAATATAATGGGTGATTGGCAATTAGAAATAGCATTTCATTGGCCACATAACAGATTAGCATTAGGATGGGAGTTTATACAACCAGATGCTGAGTTTAATTATGCAACAGTGAAAGTATACTTATTCTTTGTAACGTTTACATTGGATATATAAATTAAATTAAAATGGCAAAAAAAAGACCGTGTTTACCAAAGCAAAAAATATCTAGACAAAAGAGCAAGATGTTATTAAGAACTGGTGGTGAATTAGAAGAAATGATGCTAGGTTCAGTACAAGAAAAAATGCGCAAAGGTGGTGATGCTGAAAGAATTGTACAAGCAAAAGATGGAACAGAAAAAAGACAAAAATATAAAATGGGTGGTTGGACCTATGATGGATAAGATATGAATATTTTAACTGACATATTAAGTTTAATAAGACAAGGAAAATACTCTAAAGTAGCAGAAAAGAATGATGTGCTAGTATTAGGTAAATGGAATGAACAACCAGACATGACTGGTGTAGCATCCCCTATACCTTATAAAGCAGTAAAACTAATTAAAATATCTGACTTTAAAGTTGAGGCTGCAAGATGTGATTATAAAAACACACCAGAGGTTCCTGTAGGAGATACAGCTACTGTATATCAAAAAACAGAAATTGATCCTGATACAGGTGAATGTACTGTTTTTTTCCGTACAGTAAAATCTATGAGTACTAATTTAACTTTAGCCTTATCTGCAGATAATAATTATTTAGAAATTGATACAGAAGGAGAACCTAATTTAGCAGCTAATGTAGGATCAGGAGTTGGTATATGGAAAGATAAAGTAGGAGAAACACTAAACTTTAAGTCTTTAATTGCAGGTTCTAATATAACTTTAACTGACACAGGTAATGAAATAACAATTTCTTCATCAGGAGGTTCAGCAGGCATGACAAGCTTTAATGTATATGATGAGAATCCAGGTGGTACAGGACCAGGTTTTACTGTAACTGATTCAGATGATGTTCTAATGTGGGGACGCAATGGAGTAGAAGTAGTAACTGGTGTTCCTTTAGGTTCAACAGCTAATCCTAAGTCAATAGCAACAGGATTGAGTCATTATTATCAAGCATATGTATCCCAAGTAAGTCAGCTTGGTAATGCTACACCTACAGAAAATGTTATTTATAATGATACAGGAAGAACCTTATCATGGTCAAGACCTAGTGTTGGACGTTATACTGCAACTTGGTCAACATCAGTTGATCCAAGCAAAGTAACTATAAATGTTGCACAAGTATTTAAAAATCATCCAAACATTGCTAATATTATTGGTGTAACCGGAAATGGTTTTACTATCACCACTAATTTAGTTGAAAACACAGCTATTCCTGATGATGGTATATTACTTGACACACCATTAGAAATAAGAATATACCCTTAAATTAAAAAGATGAGTGATAAAAAACCTAAAAAGAAATTTAAAGATACCAAAGTAGGACAGTTCCTTACAAAGAAGGTTCCAAGCATACTTGGTATTGCAGGGGAGTTACTTCCTGATGCAGGTGTTTTAGGTATGGTTAAATCTTTAATAGAAAAAGAACCAGCTTTATCACCAGTAGATAAAGAGCATGCATTGAAACTACTTGAACAAGATATGGTTGAAATGCAAGAAGTAAGTAAGCGTTGGGTCAGTGACATGACTTCTGATTCTTGGCTTAGTAAAAATACAAGACCAATGACTTTAATATTTTTAACTATATCAATGGTAATATTTATGTTATTGGACAGCTCTGATATTGACTTTAAAGTAGACTCAATATGGGTTGATTTATTAAAGTCATTATTAATAACAGTTTATGTAGCATACTTTGGTTCAAGGGGTGCTGAGAAATTTAAGTCAATAAGTAATAAAA
>WLWG01000570.1_pt1 | contig 37450 bp, 43 predicted proteins | sample 6712871 | NCBI WGS metagenome assembly WLWG01 (sample SAMN12718693, study PRJNA515312) | sponge metagenome | isolation source: marine sponge | host: Mycale hentscheli | place: New Zealand: South Island, Marlborough, Capsize Point | collected 2003-05-01
TAATGGTACTTTCGCGATTTTCGAAATTGAATTAGTGTTTGACGTCAGCCGCGAAACTCCCCAAACTTTGAAAAGTGAAAATGCTTTTTATTTGGGAACCGAAGTATGCATAGCGTAGGCATCATCCGCCGGGTGGTGTCTATTCTGAGCGTAACCTGAGCTTTACAAGAGGACACAGAAATGAACGACAACTCATCCAAGTCAGAAGCACAACTTGATTACCAGCGTGAGCTTGCACAACTCATCCAAGAACTGCGCATCGATGGTGATCAGGTACCGCGCGACCAACAGACACGCATTGTCCATGAATTCATCCGCAGCCGGGCTCACCCCGAGATCGTTGCTGCACAGGGTGAGATGAACGAAGAACACTCCGGTGCCAAGTTCGACATGTGGCAAGACTACGCGTGGTCGCGGTACTGGTTGTTGGCGAACAGCATCCGCCGGGAACGCGATGCTTTGTTGCACCTTCGGACGCATGTGTTTGACAAGTACGGCCCAATTCCCGAGTTACCGCCACATCTCGATTTCGACATGCTGCCGACGATCTGTTGGGCACTCATGGTGATTGCTGCAGTCGCTGTTGTGATCGCGTTGGCGAACTAAACATGAGCCTCACCTACAATGAGAAAACTGAGAAATTCATTTGGGTGGGGCCCGAACTTAGCGAAACCGCGACCCTTTGCAGGGATTGCGGTTTTGTTGTTTCTAAGCCTGGATCCGAGCGCGCCGGCCATGGCAACCAGATGTTCTTCAGTGACAATGTGTTCTCCGCAATCGCGTTGATGAACCATGCGCATGACCTGGAATGCTGTGCCCTTACAATCGAGGTTTGTAACCGGTACCTCACAGATTTCGATACTTCATTTTCCAAGACAACCGACTACATGCCGCCGGCCCCGCGCGGCTGTGTCTATCTGCCGTATCAGCGCGCCGGCATCGAGTATTCCCTTGGCCGCCAACACACGCTCATCGGCGATGCACCAGGGCTTGGCAAGACGATCCAGGCGATAGGGTTCTGCAACGCGATCGAAGCCCAGCGCGTGCTTGTGATATGCCCCGCGGCCGTGCGCATCAACTGGACGCGTGAGATCTACAAGTGGTCGACCGTCGTCGGTAAGCAGGACCACAAGATATGGAACATCCAGACCGGTGAGGATGGTGTCAATCCGTTCGCGCATTTCAACGTGATATCCTACCACCTTGCGTCCAACGATCGGATCTATCAAACCATCATGTCGATGGAATGGGCTGTGGTCATCCTCGATGAGGCACACTACCTGAAGACGCCGCACTCACTGCGCACCAAAACCATCCTTGGCGGTATCGACGTCACAGGCATCGTGGAGCGCGCCAGACGGGTGATGGCGCTCACTGGTACACCCCTACCCAACCGTCCGCGCGAAGCCTTCACCTTAGCCAAGGCGCTGTGTTGGGATGCCATCGATTGGATGAACCACGAACAGTTCCAATCCAAGTTCAACCCGGTCAACGAAATGCCGAACGGGTACCAGCTTGAAGAACGTTTCAACCTGCTCGAATTGCAATCTCGAATGCGCTGCAATTACATGGTCCGGCGTCTCAAAGAGGACGTGCTTGAAGACCTACCAGACAAGCGCTATGAGCTGAGCTACATCGACCCTGGTGCAGTCACTGCAGCGATCCGTCGGGTGCTCAAAAAAGAGAAGATGCTTGATTTCAGCGTCGACGACCTCATCAACCCCAACCCCACACTATTCGGTCAGATCAGCACCATCCGTCGTGAAATGGGTGAGGCCATGGTACCGGGCATCTTCAGCCACATCAAAATGCTCATTGATGGCGGCGTCGACAAGCTCATCGTGTTCGCACATCACAACTCGGTCATGGATCAGTTGATGGATCTTATGTCTGGTACCAACCACATCCATGCGGTGCGGTTGAGCGGCAAGACACCGAAGAAACAGCGTCAAGAGGCGATCGACAGTTTCCAGGATGACCCGGGCATCAACGTGTTCCTCGGTCAACTCACGGCCGCCGGGGTTGGCATCACACTCACGGCATCGAGTCACGTTTTGTTGGCAGAAGCCTCATGGGTGCCCGGTGAGAACGAACAAGCAGTTGACCGAGCCCACAGAATAGGGCAAAAAAGCGCAGTGCTGGCGCAATATCTCGTTGTTGAGGGATCCATATCGGAGAAGATCTTGAGCCGAGCCATAGAAAAGCACCATGTGGTGCACACAGTTCTAGATAAAGGCGTAGGCGAACGATGAGCATTCATGTAGTGCGAGACAAGAAAATTTTGGGAGCCAGGATCAAGGAATGCCGGAAAGCTAAGGGTTGGAGCGCTGCATCGGTGGCTGCACTCTATGGTTATTCGCGCAACGCGATCCTGTATTGGGAGAAGGGCACCACCTTGCCACTTGAGGGGGTGCTAACATTCTGCTATGAACTCGACATACCGCCATGTGTTATCTTCGAATACGACCAAGAGGAATTTGAGGATTACATCGACCTAATCGACGTCAGACCTTACCACTAAAGGACCACAAAATGCATATCTATCAAGTGAAGATGACCAAAAGCGTGACCAAGCAGCTACAGCAGTTCGAACCGGTTAAGGTCGAAATGGAAATGCACGCGACGCTCACCGAAGATGACAAGTACGCTGAATGCATCGCCAAGATGACGCATGCGATCGACGCCGCAATTGAAATTGGCTTTCGCGGTACCGCTGGCACACCTGTTCCCGGCAAGGCCACTAAGACCGTCGAGACAAAAAGCACTCCGGTCAATGCAACCGTTGAAGAACCTGCCGACCCACCTGCGAAACCTAAGCGCAAGCGGCGAACCAAAGAAGAAATTGCGGCTGACAAAGCCGCCGCTGAAGCGGCCGAAGCTGCCGAAGAAACTGAAGCCGATGACACCGATATGATGGGCATGGACTTCAGCGCAGAAGACGACGATGATGATGTCCCGAGCGAGGATGTATCCGACGACGTGTTGATGGCTGCAACCAACCGCGCGGTGAAGCACCTGAAGCCGGCCGGCGTCCGCAAGGTCATGGAGAACTTCAATGCGAAGCGTCTCAGTGAGATGAAAGATGCAGACCGTCCGCGGTACATGATGCACCTGCAGACGGCCTTGAAGGACATGGGTGTCAACGTCAGTCTTCAGTAAGATCCCAACTGAATTTCGGCATTGAGGGGGCGCGGCGTTCAACTGCAGGTTGGGCTAACCGCGGCCCCAATTTCCGATACAGCAACGATTCACACACCCCGGCAAGCTTCACGATTTCATGCCGGGGTACCCCAAGCTGAAATCGCCACTGGTGCTTGACCTGATCCCACACATCATCGGGCACCCGTCGAAGCGCGCGCTGCATCAAACGTTCACGATCGTCTGGTGTTCGGCACCGGGGCCCTAGTCGGTTCCAAATCGTGCGCTTCGGCACTCCAAATTGTTTCTCGATGTCGTCGGTGGGGATGTCGATGTTGAACCAGTACGGCTCTATTTTTAACAGCAATTCTTCAGAGTACTTGAGAGCATTTTTCTTATCTTCCATGCCATGAGCCATCTTGATTTATTCCACCAATCGTGTAATTAGAACTGATGACCCTAGTACAGCGTATGCGAGAATTTTTCAACCCGATAGAGGCACCGATGAGCGAACAATTGACGGACGGTGACAACACCGCGCCGGACCCTACCCACTTGAATCACCTTGCCCAATCTGTGCACTCACTGGCACACAGCCCGATCGGCCCGTCGTCGGCTCACCGGTACCTGAAGTGTCCTGCTAGTGTGCAAGCATCTCACAACATCCCGGATGAATCGAGCCCGTTGGCGATGGAAGGCACGGCCGCACATGAGTTGTGCGAACAATGTCTGCTTGACGGTACCGATGCATGGGAACATGCCGGTGAACAGATCGGTGTTGAAGATCACAATGGTGAACTGGTCATGTTCGATGTCGATGATGACATGATCGCGGGTGTCCAAATGTTTCTTGACTACTGCAGGCCCTTTGGTCCCGACAGAGATGCCGGTACCACACAATGGACATCCGAGACGCGTGTGGTTGCCGACAGTGTGCATCCGCTATTGTCCGGCCGGGTTGACTTCAATGCTGTGCATTTCGATTCGCGTGAGTTGCATGTGGTCGACTTCAAGTATGGTGCCGGCATTGTCGTCGAAGCCACCGGCAACCCACAGGGTCGGATCTATGCGCTGGGTACCATCGATGACCTGTTGCTGAAGTTGCCCTACCCCGCCGGCACCGACAACCGACCTGTGGTCGAAACCATCCACATCACGATCGTTCAGCCCCGTGCGCACCACATGGACGGCCCGATCCGCACCGAAGTGATCAGCATCTACGATCTCAACGGGTGGGTGAATGACGTCCTGAAGCCAGGCATCGAAGCTGTGAAGTACGACACAGAAAACTTCCAATCAGGATCCTGGTGCCGGTTCTGTCCGCGGCGCGCGACGTGCATTCAGCTTGCCGTCGATGTCATGGGCCCCATCGATGCGATCTCCGAGGGCATCACAGCTAAGGATCTCGATACCGAGACCATCCAGGAATTTTTGGCAATCAAGGAACGCTTCGGCATCCTGGAAAAGGCGATCTCCAAAGAGGCGCTGAACCGAATCACGTCTGGTACCAAGATCGCCGGCTATAAACTGGCCAAGACCAACAGTCATCGTGTGTGGAAGCGAGACGCACAGGACGCGTTCGATCTCATGTACGAAGATGATGAGTGCTTCGAACCGCGCAAGCTTAAGTCGCCGGCACAACTCGAGAAAATGTCTCCACACCTGAAGGAATTTGCCAAAGAACATGCATTCAAGCCTGAAGGTGGCTTTACGATTGTGCCTGAAGATGATAACCGTGAAGGTATCAGTCGAGACGCGGCTGACATCTTCAAGATTTAACCGAGGGTTACCAAATGAGCGAACAAGAGAACGGCAATGCCCAGCGCATTATAAGCCCAGAATTTACGATCGTGTGGCCACACCTGTTCAAGCCATACCACTACCAGAACAAGCAGGATCAAGCGAAGTTCAGCGTCGAAATGATGTTTGATCAGACTGAAGTCGACACACAAGCCATGGTCGACGCCGCGCGCGAAGCCGCCAAAAAGAAATGGCCCAATCGCGCAATGAAGGGCCTGTTTTTTCCCTTCAAGGACGGCAACAAGATCGCCGATGCCGCCAAGGAAAAGGGCAAGAACCACGATTACTATCGCGGGTACTTGGTCATCCGTGCGAAGTCGACATACCAGCCCGTCATCTGCGATGCAGACTACAACAACATCATCGATGAGCGTCGCATCTTCTCCGGTTGCAAGGGGGTAGCTGAGCTGACCTTTGCCGCCTATGAGAACGCCGCTGCAGGCGATGGTGTGACCTGCTATCTCAACGCCTACATGCACACAGCCGAAGGCGAACGTATCGGCGGCCGTAGTGCTTCACGGATCTTCGGCGGCGTTCAGCAATCGAATGAGGATCCCGAGCAAGAGGATGACGACGATGAAATCGCTTGGTGAGCCGCTTCGGCCGAACTTGCGCCGGCTCCGCGCCAGTCAGTTGAGTGCTATGGTGATCCAGGTTGTCGCCAAGCACGCTGATCCCGACGCACTGAATGCGATCCACGTTGAGCTCTATCAGATGTTCCATGACCACGGGGCTGAACTGATCAGTGACTTCGACCGGCAACAACACGGCATGTCGCCGCGCGGGCCGGACGGCTGGACCGCTGAAGAGATGCTGTTGCTTGAACGGTTCCGAGTGCTGGCGTTGCAGAACTCAATGAAACCGATCATGGTCACACCGGGGGATATCCTCGATGAGCCAAAATGATCGCAAAGAGGCCGGCAAACTGTATGAGCTTCACGAAGCGCTGCAGATCCTTGCCGACACGCACACCCGGGATGATCGGGCCTTCGGTTTTGTCATCATGGCGGGGGCCGGTTGGACACCATATGGCCGGTGGTCCCAACAGGAATACAACAATGCTTGGCGCGTCGTGCGTGAGCAACTAGGATACGGTGTTGATCCTGAGAAACATTGATCCCTGCAGGGTAACTACGCCTGCACTGCAGGGCTAGGGTGATCGGTGCCGGGGGGTATCGGTCACCCGCACAAGTTTGGTGATCTGTGGTTGGTTCCCACAGGTGGTGATAGTTCAATCTGGTAGAACGCCCCTTGCTCGCTTAACCAGCTTCACAGCATAGGGAACTTTCGGTTCAAATCCGAATCACTGCTGATACCTCGTAAGGGTGTCAGTCACCACCAGTTCCGGCTTCAGTTAGGCATGAAAGGGCCGAATTGGTCGAGGGCCGGGAATGCATGTAAGGGGGCCACAACCCGAGCATGCGGACGGGCCGGCGTAACGCACCGGTTCATGCCAAGATACGCCTTGGTTGTCGGTACCATGGATGCTTGCTTCTAGTTCATGGTACCGACGTCTTCACAAAGGAAATAACATGGCCTTGCTCGATAGCCCATTCTCACTGAGTACCGAACAACAAGCGTTGGTCGATCGCCACAACGCGGCTGTTGCCGCTATCGCATCGGCATCACCGTTCCCACTCGGTACCGACATCATGATAGCGTTCGCGCGCGATATCGCGACCATCGCCGGGGCCCGCAAGATCCTTGCCGACAACCTCATGGTTGAAGTCCAGGTACTGTCACAATCGACCACCAATACTGTCTTGCAAAGTGGTCAGAATGCTATGCTGCAGATCGCTGAGACCCGACGTCGCCAACTTGAAGACTACTCATCCCCAACCGCCCTACCCTTTGGGCTCAACCTTCTGACTGTGGAGTTTACACCGTGAATAAGATGCTGACTGTGTGCGACTGTCTTGGAACTCAGTTCTTTGCCGCACGCCTGGACGTCAACGAGAAATTGCCGCCGGCCGTCAAGCTCACTGATACGAATGGCAGCATGGAACACGGCATCGATAGTCCGTTCCACGTCACCATCGTCAACGAAGTGCTATCCGAAGGCGTCATGGTGCCATCACCAGTGGTCCAGAAAATGTTCGGCGATGAGTGGGTGATCTACGACGACGGGTACCAGCCTGTTCGCGTGCTCACCGACAACAATTTCCTGGTGGAATACTTTGAGATCTAACGTCGTCATAGATTTCGAGACAAGATCCGCCGTCGACATTCGGAGTGCCGGCGCGGTTCGCTATGCTGAAGACCCGAGCACGGAGGCCCTGTGCCTTGCCTATAAGATCGATGATGAGCCCACGCAAATCTGGATATCAGATGTCCCATTTGGTGCTGATGACACGGACTGCCCGGCTGATCTTCGAACAGCAGTCCAAGGTGGTGCGACCATCGAGGCGCATGGCGCTTTGTTTGAATCCTCAGTCTGGCACCATATTATGGTTGACCGGTACGGATGGCCTGCAATCGACGCGTCACAGTGGCGGGACACTATGGCGGTGTGTGCCCATCGAGCACTGCCTTTATCTCTAGATGATGTTGGCGTAGCGCTGGGTTTGAAGACGCAAAAAGACAAGCGCGGCAAGTACCTCATCAACACGTTGTCGAAGCGCAAGAAAGCCACCAAGAACCTACCCGAGCGCTACAACGAAGATTTCGGGCTCTACCAGGAATTTTACGATTACTGTGTCCAGGACGTCGATAGTGAATACGAACTTGGTCAAGTCATCGGTGAGTTGCCCGGTACCGAGTACGACATATGGCGACTTGACCAAACCATCAATCAGCGCGGCGTTCGCATAGACAAGCACGCGGTCAACAACGCCATCACTGTCGTCAACGATGCCCGGGAATATCTCACGGCCGAACTGTTCAGTTTGACTGACGGGATGGTCGCGTCCGGCAACCAAGTCGCGATGATGCTGCAGTGGTTGGAGATCCACGGCGTCCAATTGCTGGACCTCAAAGCCGAGACGGTCACTGAAGAACTCAAAAATGATGAGTACTCCACATCAATTGTACGGCTCCTGGAGCTACGCCAGACGCTCAGCAAGAACTCAACGGCCAAACTACAGCGAATGTTGGATTGCGCCTGTGGGGATAGCAGGGCGCGCGGTTTGCTGCAGTATGCCGGGGCTCACCGCACCGGACGTTGGGCCGGCCGCCTGATCCAACCACAGAATTTCCCGCGCGGGTCGATCGATGCGGACATGGATACCCTTATTCGCTGCATCAACTGCGGAGATTGGGAGACGGTCGACCTCATGTATGGGGATGCAATGGCCGCGGTAGCCACGTCTCTGCGCGGGATGATCGTGTCAGAGTACGGGTACCGGCTCCTGGTTGCCGACTTTGCACAGATCGAAGGCCGGGTGCTCGCGGTCATCGCCGGCCAACGCGACCTCATCGCGTCATTCGCCAAGGGTGAGGACGTCTATGCCGTGCTCGCGACCAAGATCTACGGCCGGCCGATCAACAAGCACGACAACCCCCGGGAACGCTTTGTCGGTAAGGAAGCCGTGTTGGGCCTTGGTTACCAAATGGGAAAAGATAGGTTCTTCAATGAGTTGAAGGACAAAGGGGCCCCACAAAGTCTCGAATTTTGCAAGAATGTGGTAGACATTTACCGCACCGAATACAGTGGCATCAAGCAACTCTGGTACGCAGTGGAAGGTCAAGCCATCAATGCGGTAGCAAACCCGGGCAAGATCTTTCAATACGGTGATATAAAATTCCGCTATGTTTCCAATAACTTAGAGATCAAGATACCCAGTGGTCGGACGCTCTACTATTACAAACCGAAGCTCCACGAGACCACCACGCCATGGGGGGCCGCTACCCTCAAACTATCATATATGGGATACAATAATAAATCCGGCGGCCGGGTGTGGGGCCGGATGTCAACCTATGGCGGGATGCTGGTTGAGAACATCGTGCAAGCGATCGCCCGGGACATCATGGCTGAGGCGATGTTGCGCGTGGAAGCCGCCGGCTATAGAATGGTGCTCACGGTCCACGATGAGATCATTGCCGAGATGCGCGATGGTGAAGGATCGCTCGATGAATTCATTGTACTCATGGAAATCCCGCCGCCATGGGCAATCGGGTATCCTATCAAGGCTGAAGGCTGGGAAGGAAACAGGTACCGCAAATGATCCTTGGATTGGACCTATCGAGCATCACCGGTTGGTCCTTACCCCACACACATGGGCAATGGCAGTTCCGAGGTACCCGTCCTGCGAAACTCTTACAGTTGCATGACCGGTTAGGTACAATTCTTCTAGAGCATCCCGAGATATCGCTATGTGTGTATGAGCGTCCGTTTTCAAGGGGGCAAGCGGCCACTCGGATGCTGTGGGGAATGGCGGCTGTTGTGGAGTTGACATGCGAGGCATATGAGGTTCCCACGGTTGACGTGTTGCCGACGACCCTCAAAAAGTATTTCACTGGTACCGGTAATGCAAGCAAAACCGACATGATCGATATGGCTGAGATCTACCTTGGGGAAAGGGTGAGCGACCACACTGCAGATGCAATGGCCGCTCGCCTATGGGCTACACAAGACGGGCATCCGCAATGAAGTTGTTCGACCAAATGTCATTCGCGTTCCACGTCACACCGCTGGCGTTGGTGATGCTGCCGATGCCGCGCCGGGTGAGGTTCCCGTAGGTTGCAGTGCGCTGCACACCGTTCACCGCGAAGAACCCGGTGACGCCCGGGATCCTGGATTTCTCAACCTTGAATGACACCTTCGGACCAAACCACGTCACTGCATTCGCGATGGCAACCGGGAAATAGCCGGCCTGCTGTGGGTTGTTCGCGATGTTGCCGCCGCCGGCTACTTCAATGAAGCGCTGGCACCGCGCCAAGTCCTGCTCATAGAGGGGTAGCTTGAAGTCACCATACTGACCCGAGCCATCATCGAGCCGCATGCCCACATCGAACAGTTCCACCGTGGCGTTGACCGTCTCAGTGATGTTGGTTTGACCTGAAGCCCCCAGCGCATTCGCACCCAACCACACATCCGCTGTACCGAGGTTTGAAGAACCTGCAGCGAACGTCCATGTGATGGAAGCACCGATGTTCTCACCGTCCAACCACACGCCATTCGGTTCGCCCGGGATGACCATTTCAAACAACAGATCCACATTCTGTTGAAGCGATGATACAGTGAACGCTTGGATGTACGATCGACTTGCTGCTTGGTTGCGCACCGCGACATGGAACGTGCCTTGGATGTTGCTATTGAAGCCGAAGCGCAATACCCAACTCTTTGCAACCGAAGTGCCAAACCGAGCCGGTGACCAATCCAGACCCTCGATGTTCTGAGTGATGACCAGGGCTGCAGCCGCGTCCGTACTGGCATCCGATGCCGTACAGATAAGTCGGAACCTTTGGTTAGATCCGGCTGGCGTCTTCTCAGTCACCGATGCTGCGCTGAAGGTTGACGTCGTGGCCCCGGGATTGGTGAAGACCACCCATTGATCAGCCGGGTACTGGCCACTGACCGTCCGCGCGACAAAGCCATTCTCTTGGTCGAAGCGCATCGCCGGGTTGACGATGATGTTCTCTGTGAACTGTGCGTCACTGATCTGGTTGCTGTCGTACTGTTGAGGGAAAAATTCCCAATTCCAGGTACGGCCGGCGGCGTTCGATGACCACAGGATGATCGCATCATTCTTGTTGCGCAGTGCCGGCGGGTTGCCCTGTGGAAAGGTGTTGCCGGTGGTATCGATGTTGATGACAAAGCCGGTCGTCGGGTTGAAGTCATCGAACCGCTTGATCATGAATGAGTTGCTGCTTGCCGAGCCAACAGTAGGTGGGCTGATCAGGATGTTACCGGCGGCCGTCTCTGGCAAACAGTTGACATACATGCCGGTCTCAGACTGCAGCAAGGTCCGCGCCGTCGTGTTGACCGTGATAGGGCCAAGGGTGCGTTGGATCTGCAGTGTCCGGCGCGCGTTGTCCGCTGTGGACCCACCGGTACCACCATCGGCGATGGACACCGGCAAGCCGACTTGGCCGCCAAGCTGCGATGCCGTCTTGTTCTCCCACCCCGTGTTGGTCGAATTGCCCGCAAGGATCTGACCGTCCACCGGTACCGGTAGGACCGGCGGGTCACCTGTGAAGTTGATCGGCAAAGTAGGTTGGCGAGACAGAGTGTCCGCGATCTGTTGCACCAGGAACGTGAGCCGGTCCAGGGCACCTTCATTGACTTCGGCCGGGAATGAATCATTCGGCACATAGTCGACCTCTTGCGTCACCGGCAACACCCGTTGGATGACGATCTGTTCGCCGATCTGCGGTGCCTGGACAAACGACACGGTGCCAGTAGCTGGTACCGGGGTACCCCCGCCGGACACGGTATAGTTGATGGCCAGAACCTGCAGGGTCTCAACCAGCGTGCTGGTATTCACAAGCGTGACCACCAGATCAGACGCCACAAAGAAATCAAACCCGGTGGTCGGGAAATCCACGGTGACGCCGTTGCCCGCAAGGACTACCCGCGCGATGGTGCTTGAAACGGTCATTTTTTCTTAGATCCTTCGATATCTTCACGGTCAACGATACCAGCTTGATCGGCGGCCGTCAAAGCACCGAGCCATATGATGTGGTTATTGAGTGGTGTGAGCTTAACTACACTGCTTGATTCATCCCCATCGAGCAACTTAGTCATGTCCTTGCCGAGCTTTGTGGCCACTGAGGATGCCGGTGACAGTGCATCGAGGCGATCGGCCCGCAAGAACCGCCGGGTCGGCTGACCGGCCAACTGGCTTGCTGCAGACTGTGTGCCGGCGAACTTGGATAGCAGGTTGTCACCTTCAATGAAGATGCCGAGCAACCCACTGCGGTCGACGCCTTCGACCACATAACTCTCGAGTTTTCGCTTGTTCGGATCCTTGCCGCGCGCGATGTCCTTGGCGTAAGTCAAGGCCATGCCGAGACTGATCAATCCGGCAACGCCAACCAACACATTCTGATCCGCACGGTCGATCGCACCCAACAGGACGCGTTGATGGGCACCGAACATGTGGCTTTTCAACTGACCCGCCATGTTGATCACCGGTCGATCGAACCACAACGGCAGATCACCCGGGCCCGGTGTCACGATGATGTTGTCGACATCGGAGATCACTGCATTGCGGAATGCGTTCGCCGCTTCGACGTCATCCCACTTGTCGATCGATGCCAGGATGGTACCGCCTTCACGATGGAAGTGCTTCGATTGTGCAGCGATGCGATTGGCCATGCGTGCATCGATGCGCGCGCGGCGTAGTTTCTTCATGTTGACATTCGAGATCGAACCGTCAGCAACCTGTTGCACAGTTTCCAGGATCCGGGTACTGGCCAGCGTTCCACCGAACCCCTTCAGCTTCTCATTCCAGAAGTTGATACCGGTGGAATTATAGAACGCATCCTGTGCCAGATCCAGGTTCTGTTCGAAAGCCGTGCGGGACACGTTGGTCACGTCAGTCGGTTGGGTAAAAGCGTTCGCGCGGCGTGACAATGCACGCTCAAGGGCAACGCCAAATGCTTGTGCCTGTTCGCGACCCATCTTGACCTCTTTGAAGCCATCGGTGAGGCCCCGGGCAAGCAGCCCGAACGTGCGCATGTAGCCTTCCGACATCATCGGCCGCGCCAAGTCGGTGAGCGACCCGAGCGTCATTGAGCCGAGCAACTGCACACCGGCAACCTTGCGCACGTTTACCAATGCGCGCTCTGCAGAATGCAAGCCGCCATATCCATTGAAGTGGGCACCGACAGTGTTGGTCAGGCGTGCATGCAATGCTGTGAGGTTCTGCACATCGCGCGCGGCATTGTCTGAGATCGCTTTTGATCGACCGGGGTTGGCTTTAACCAGTGCAGTTGCATCGTCATTGATGAGCTTCACCAGATCTTGCAATCTTGTGCCTTCACCAAACGTTCGTGCAAGTTCAATCTGTGGTGCCGTTGACCGAATGAAGTAAGCCAGGACGTCACCGATGTCGTTCACCAAGAAATCCTGGATCTCGTTATCCGTGATGTTGAACGTGCGTTCTTTCAATGGTCCACGTCGCGCCGCGATCGTGACCACCGGGTTGACGTCATCCGAAGTACCAAGGATTTTACCCATGATATCGTCAGCCGCATCTCGCAACTCATCGTCGGTTAGACTGCCGTCGTCGCCGCGTCGCAAGTGGTTGACCACCAGGGCCTTGAAACCCTCTTGGTTGGCCTGGATCGCTTTCTTGTTGTAGAGCCGGGTAAGGTAGCTTTCGGCACCGCGCGGCTTCAAGCTCAAGATGTCTTCAGGCAGCACCCGAGCATCAATTGCGCGCTTGCTGACTGGTACTATGATCTGCTCGCGTACCGCCTTGGCGAATGCCGAGATCGCCGGGTTATCAGAATCGATGTCGCCATTGCGCAAAGCGATCGCCGCGCGCTTGTTGAACTCCACGCGCGACAGTTTGCTGTCCTTGCGGTGAACATCCACCAACTGGATATACCCAGCGCGATAGACGTCATACTGCTTGACTCGGTTATCGAGCGACGCACCCACCACCGGGCCATCGAGCCGATTGCCGACTGTGACTGCCGAATCAACGAACTGCAGTGACAGTTTGCGAGACGCGGCGATTGCTGATCCCAACAGCGCCGGCCCTGGTTGACTGACCACCCCACGCAAGAATGGCGTCCTGGTTTGGAAGGCATTGATCGCGCGGACGATAGGGTTGGTGATGATCGTATCTTCAGGACGCACGTCATCCACGCGCGCCGCGCCGGCCGATCCCCCACTTGGTGTGGCCTTCACTAGATTGGCCTGCTCTATAATCGTGTCATCGAGCGCCTTGGCTGACACGGTACCGGTGAACACCGCGTTGGTGAAGACACCGGCAAAGCCCCCAATCGCACCGGCAATGAGTGTGTCGATCAAGACATCGTTGTCCGATCGGTCGGGTTGACCGTCCTGCAGGATCCGTTGCTTGGCAAACTCAGCCCCGCCAAGTAGCGCCGCACCGCCGGCAATGCGTCCGGCCTTGTTGAGCTTAGAGACGATCCCGAGCGGTACAAACAGATCCACATCGGCCACGTTCGCCAACAGCGTTGCAGCGATCTGGACGCCTGGACTGGCTTGCGCAAACAACTGTTGTGCGTCCTGGTGACGTTTGATCTGCGCACGCTTGAACTGAAGTTCTTGTGGCGACTTCACATCTTCGAACTGATCGGTATAGGTCAGTTCAGCCGGCGTGAGATCCGGCAAAGGATCATACCCGTCCAATGGTTCGAACGTCGGTTGGTTGAACTGATTGATACCGCGCGCGACTAGGTTGTCGCGTTGGAACGTGTTGCCGATGATCGTGCCAGTGCTCGCCTGTGCCTTCGGCGCGGTCAAGGCGTTGATGCGTCGATCGTAGTCCTCATCGCGGCTTTCTGGCTCGATAATCGCCATCGCTATTTTTGCTCCGGTACCGTTGTTGTGAGAAGTCCTGTGCCCCGGCGCAACAGCCGCGCTTCACCCGGCCGGATGCCGGTTGCGTCGTCAGACTTCACTTCACCAAGACGCTGTTCCTCACGCTCAAACTGCAACAACTGGCGTTGCTGTTCCGGTGACATCATGCCGATGCGTTCCTGCAAAAAGAACACCCGGCCATTGGTCTCAACACGAAGCGACCACGTGACTGGTGCACCCGTTCGAATCTCTTCTTCAGTTCGCCGATCCGACACCGGTGAGACGCTTGCATTTTTCTGTTTCGGGTACCGCTTAGCAATCAGTTCCCGTATCTCATTAGTCATCACGGTTTCGACTTGCCGCTTCAGTTCTGCAGGCTCAGCGTCCTTGAAATCTGGCACACTCAATGCAACCTTGCCCGGCGGAAAACGCATGGTCGACGGTGGTGCACCTTTGAGTGAATTGATCGATGATTCGCCATACTGTTCTTGGAACTGTTTGATCGCTGTTTTGCGTGACACTTCGGAGTTGCCAGTGCGCATATAGTTCCGCTTCACCTGCTGTTCGAAGTCATGCTGCAGCCGCACCGACGCGTTGCCTGAAGGGATGATCTGTTTCAGATCGTCCTCAACGTTTTCATCAAAGTCCTTGCGGAATGTGCTCCGTGGTCCAGTCAACCGCTTCAGCGCCTCATCATCCGATGCAGGGATGTTGTTGATCACTGTCTTAGCCGCCGTACCAAAGTCCGGCTTACCACCTGGACCAAGGCTGCTTGCTGCATCGGTGCCATATTGGAACGTCAGCCGCGATTGCTCACCAAACTCTTTGCTGATAGGACCACCATTCTTGGTCAGAATTTGCATGTACTCCGCGTTCTCTCTGAGGCTTTCTTCGGTACCAAGGTTTTCATTGCGCTCCACTTCAGCCTTGATCCCTTTGGGCATGCCGAAGTCACTTACGAACTTCTGCTTGATCTGCAGCCGAAGTTCGGGATCGGCAGTCTTGCGGATGACCTCATTGAGCTGCCATTCATAGACCTTCTCAAGTTCTTTCGAGCTCAAAATCTCACCGCTTGCCGCACGCTGTTGCAGGCGCTGCAGTTCAACCCGGCGGCCCTGCTCTTTGCCGTAGAGCTTCAGCAACCTGTTGGCTTCACCGCGGCTGATGAACTTGTCCTTGAACGCGCGCTGCACCAGTGCCGGCGTTGCCGGATCCGCTTCAGTTGCCTGGACCTGCAGTCGACCAACCAGACCCTTGCCTTCAAGCCGTTGCCGGATGTCCTCATCCGCCTGTGCTTTCTTGACTTTGGTCAGTAGCTCTTTGCCGAGCGTAGGGTTTTGCTTGGCGACACTCAGTGCAAGCTTCTCACCATCGGCATAGCGCTTGTCATCAATGAAGCCATCCGCCGCCGCGCGGCTCGAGACTTCAAAGTCGTTCTGAGCTTCCAATGCCAGTTCATCGCCAAATTCTTCAAGGGCCGGCGTGAGTGGTCCGACAACCGTCTTCTGGTGCGCGCCAAGGTACCCCGCCGCGGCATCGGGATCGTTGCGGATGTTCTCTACCAGGGCGGCCCGGCGTTCCGCACGGATCTGCTTTGCCCGCTTGGCAATAGCGTTCTTGCGCACCCCGATGGCACTGGTTGCCGCGCGCTCCGCGACCGCTGCGGTCTGGATCTGCAGGCGCTGCAGGACTTCAGGCGTGGATAGGTTGGCGCTACCCACCGCGTCGCGCTGTGCGGACGTGTACGCATCCTGGACCTGCTGCAGGTACTTAGGCGACAAGGGATCCAGTTTGGCAATCTTATTCTTGGCATCGCGCTGAAACCGGCCGTTGGCTTCCACCGCGTTCACCTGATCGGCCGCCGCCGTGTCCCTGAGCACCTGTTGGGTGATCGCATTGGCGTTGGCACCGACTGTGGCCGCCGTCTTGGCGATAGCGTCACTGATTGGTACCACGGGGTTTACTAGGGCGGCCCGGTCTGAACGTGCGGAAATACCGCCTGCTACGCGGATCCTTGGTACTGGTGAAGGCATCTATCGTGCTCCGGTTGCGGCCTGTGTCCTGGTGACACGTAGGAATGTGTTGCCGCCCCGGGCCGCGGTGCTTGCCGCGCCAACTAGGCTTCCGATACGCTGTGTACGGGCGCGGGTACGGAAACCAGATGCCCGATTGCGGAAACCCTGTTCTCTCAGAAATGATTGCTGGTTGATGCGCAGCCGGCCAACGGCCGTTTCGGCGGCCCGGGACTGACTGATAGCCAAGGGATTGCCGCTGGTCAGATCCGCGCCGATCGCTGCAAAGATGGCATTGGATCGTGATTCTTCGCGGCGCTGTTCCTTCTCAAAGTCGCGCAACTCTTGCCGCCGGATCTCTTGTTCCTGGTCAGCCTGTTGGTCTGCGAACTGTGCTTGCTGTTGGCTTTCACCGGCCTGTGCAAAACCCGTAACGAGGCTTCCCACAACGCTGATACCTGTGGATATCAGGATAGCCGTTATGGGATCATAGAATGTGCGGATACTGCCATACGTTCGGTTCATTGTCTTCATGGGGCTGAAAACCTAGCAATTTTGCCCACCGTACCGCAGCCGGATGGTTGATGTCAATGTCGGCATATATCGGGTGCGGCCGGGTCACATAGTGGATCCTAAGCACCCGCTGCACTTGCCGGGTGATGGCCAACATATCCTTACGGAGATCACATGACAGAAATGCCCATGTGCAACAGTCGGTGATGCCACAGCACGCGATCGCCTGATCACCGTCCCATGCCGTCCAAGAGAACGAATTTTCTATCTGTTGCATCCTGGATCCACACGACAACGCCAACTCATAGGTGTGGTGGTGCTTCTCCTGGATGTCCCGTAACTTCTGAAGATCTTGCCACTGAAATGGTTCAAACCTAATCACGTTCATTGGTCTCTGCGTATGGCGCTACCGCCAACATGGTGAACGGCAACGGCTGGTTCTGTTCAAAATAGACCACCGGGTCAAACGTCCATCCGTTGCCCGGTGATGGCATGGCGACGTCGAAGAAACCAGTATGCAGCAATGGCGGTGATTCGTCCATAGGGTCTGTGGCACCCCGAAACTCAAGTGTGTCCAATGCTTGTGCGTTCGGCCCGTACCGCAACCCGAGCGTGTTGTAGACCATGAACGACATGCGCTTGATACGATGCTTACGTCCGACGCCTGTGCCCTTGACGGTACCGCCGGTAAGAAAGCGTTGGGTCATGCCACGTGTGCGGTACTGAAGACCAACCACTGCGAACTCGACTGCTCGCGTGAGAGTGATCGAACCGCCGGACACGACGACATCGGGATGCACCGCGCCGTCAGCCAGGACCGAGACCGTCTCACCTTCAAGGTGGTCAAGTCCACTGACCGTGGCTGTGGCCGGTGAGAACGCCACGGTGTTGGTCAAGTAGCTGTCGACGAAACGACCTTCACCGACTGCAGCAATCAATTCTTCACGGGTCGACGATGCCGATACAGCCGGACGGTACTGCTTGTCGATGAACTCGATGTAGCGCTGTTCAAGCCCATTGATGGTTCGCCGCACGACGCACCACACCTGATCCTCGATAAGGGCAAGCGGTTCCGGGATCACCGCCATGCGTTCGACGATGCCGCGACCGAAGAACCCGGTGACGCCATTGACGGTACCGGTGGTCGACCCGCCCAAGAAATGCCTATGCGCGCCGATGACCTCTTGCTCACGTTCGAAGGTGAAGCCGACAAAGAAGCCATCCTTGCGCAGCACCCAAATGATGCTGTCTGGATCCTGTTGGTAAACGACCTGCTCGATACCCTCATTCAGAATGTGCTCAGCCAGGATCGTGATGTCCCGCGCGCGGAAACCGTTATTGCGCTCATCGAAGATCAATTCACGGAGCTTCTGACCCGATGCGAAGATCACTTGACTATCGACCACCACAGGGCTGACCGCTGCAGATCCTCGATTGGTCAACGGCTTCACCACGGTGGTGGCCGGCGTCAAGATACCGTTATCAAGGCCGCGTACAGTGAACTCTTGGCCGGTACCGCCAATGAACAGTTGCTCATCGGAACTGACCATCCACTGAATGGTGGCTTGCTCATTGCCGACGACACGCCGGGATATGGCGCGATCGGAGTTTGCAGCGTCGTCGTTCTCTGGACTTTCGATGCTGAAGTTGAAGAAATCATCTGACACCGACCCAACGAACCGATCGGGCTCTGTCGCGGTACCACCAAGGAACAGCCGGCCCTCATGGAACTCGACATCCGTCGCACCCTCAGCATCGGAGAACATGCCAAGCGCGAAGTTCGATGTAGCAGCTATCGTGTCAGCCGCGCTCGCCACTGCCTGTTCACCGTCCTTCGTGACACTGGCAAACTTCGCAACGGTTGCAGTCGCGCCGGCTTGCGCCGTGATCTCATAGTAATCGTGCACCCGGTTCGGCGCGGTACCATGTTCAATCATGATGTGCCGGCCAACGTCGGAAACGCCAAACGCAAACCCGGTGACAGTCAGTGCGGTACCCGACGACGCGATCGCCGCCGTCAGTCCGGTGTTCAAGTTGAATGCCCGTAGCGGTGGCACCCGAAAGATCGTCTTTGCCACGGTGAAGGTGATTGCCGACGTTCGCGTGATGTTCTGCGGTGCATTGTTCCTGTTGGTCACGATCAGCACGTCATTGGACTGTGCCCATCGGAGATCTTTCAGCACGCCAAGTTGCCAAGGCGTCACCTGTTCTTCAAGCACGCCCGGCGAAACCTCAACCGGTGATTGGTTTGAGAAGAACCGCACATACTGATTGCCAACCTCGATGACATAGGCTTGCTCGATGCTGAACTTGAACGGGATCAGGACGGTGGTGTCAGCCGGGTTTTTGACGGCCGCCACGAACCTGGATCCCGATCGCCGGATGTACCCGCCATGCGGCAACACGGTACCGTTCTCCGCGATGCGCAGAGATTGGGAAAACTGCGGTAGATCTTCGCGCGCTTCAAGACGTGGCGAAACTTCCCCCGCAATGAAGGAATTTTGGACCGGATTGAAATCAGCCATTAGGCGTTCTCGCTAGCACCCTCATCATGGGTGATGAATTTTGGCAGTTCATCGTCAATCGGTTGAGGTGTGAGCTGTTCAATCTCACCCAAGGCAATGGATAGCTGGGTAGCCAATTCGCGCTTCTCACGCTTCAGGTTGACGCGCGCGTGCTCATCCTGATCCATCCGTTCCTGCTGTTCGGCGATGTACTGTCGCGCTCCGTGGAGCTTCGCTCTCAGATCAACGATCTCCGAATTCTTGGCATTCAATTTGCCCTGCAGCGAATTGATTGCCTCTGCCATCTGTGTGTTTTCACTCATGATATGACTGGTCCTATCCTGGAATTGATCAACGGATCGGTGTAACGGCTATCGACCCAATCCGACGCCTCGATGACTTCAGGTTTGCCTTCGATTGCATCTGACAACTTGGCTTGCCGGATGACCTCAGTGAACCTTGCTTCGATACCGGCCAATCGAGAATCACCGGTACTGAGGAAATAGGCAAGATCGACGGCCAAACTCAATGACAGTGCTTCAGCAAACTGCGCATCAAACAGGCCAACATCTGTGATCTGTGCGAGATAGAAAACTTGCGAGACCGAATCAGTGGTGAGCAATCGAAGTTGGTTCGCGCCGCTGATCTCAACCGATTCCATTTTCCACTGGATCCGGCTCGATGTGTAGTTCTGCAGTGGCTGTGTGTCATCGTAGATGCCAATCACCCGGATGTTGTCATCGGGCAGGACAAATTGATGAGTGAAGCCGAAGGCCGGCGCGACGCTATCGAGTGCCAGGGTCGCGCGCTTGATCGCAAAGTTCCACCGGTACGACCGCAGCAATTCATCCCGCTTGATCGGGTACTGCCGATTGGCCACGCGCGCCGCTTCCGTGTCCTGTGTAAGGGACACGATAGGGCTTTCCCCAATCTTGATCAGGGCGCTGTTGACAATCGCAACTTCACTTTCGGCCATAGGAGTTTCCCACGTTACGGAGCAACTACCGCATCTTGTAGCCTATATCCAACGATTTGTATAGGTACCGTTAAAGAAGTCTGGGTGTGCCGGAACTGGTCACCATCCCCATTGACTACAAGCGTGGTTCGATTAGTGGCTAAAGCCGCTTCCTCAGAGAAGGGGTATATACCACCATCACGTGGGTTGATTGTTCGCGAGTAGTAATCCCCACCAATGAGCGCATCCACAGTCACCCAAGAGTAATCGCCAAACTTGGTGACGCCAGCCGGGAACGTGAACGCTGTAAGAGCACCCCCGGAACCTTGCAATGACGCATCAAACAAGACATCTCTGACGACTGCACCGGCTGCATTCTGGAACGCTTGCTCTGCATCTGTGATCTGACCACCCATTGAGGACTGGACACGCAACTTGGCGCTCAACAGGAAGTCTTCAACAGTGGCGTGGCCGGGCGGATCGAACATGCCAAAGCCAAGGGTGCCAAGTGTCGTGAGCGGGTTGCGGCCACTATAGAGCGCCAATAGATCAGCTTCAGTTGGTGGGTTGGTCTTATCGTAGTCGTACACTTGAATGTGCGATATCACGTTCTGTGATGATCCTTGACCAAAGCGGAGATCACTGAAATCGAAATCGGCAACGTGGCGACCCAACGGAATGATCCCATCACCCGCCGTGTCACCTTCACGCTCGCCATCCACGATCAATCGCATACCCATTTCAAGGTTACCCGTTGAAGTGGTTCCACCGACCGGGACAATCATTGCTAAGATGCGATTACTCTGGTTTCCCTGAGACGTAGTGTACCGGCTTGGGTCATAGATGCCGTTACTGTCAAACGGGTTACCTGCATCAATAGCCAGATCGTTGTACGTTGTCGGTTGGGTCCAATTGACGGTAGTATCGATGTGCGCTGAAATCTGATAGTGGAACGCTGGATTGGTGAGGGTAGCCGACACGTCCAAGATGCGTCGTGAAAATGACAGATCATCATTGACCGCATCATAGGACACAGTGAAGTCAACGTTCAACGTTGGGCTTGTCCAAGAGTATTGACGGGCACCAAAACCTTGATCAACCCCAACATCGGTGATGGTGTAGCTTTCGGTATGCACACCAATGTCATTGTCATTGTTGTACGCGCGAACATCGATAGTCACGGTGATTGTGCCGGTCTCATCATCCGGTATGATGATCTCAGCATCTTCATTTAGCGGGTCTTCTGCAATCGTGAAACGCCATTGCGAATTATCAACCTGCAAAAACTCACGGATAGTTCGTGATTGCGCTGCACCACCGGGCACACCCGTGCGCAGTACCAAGCCACCCGATTCACCTACAGAATTTGGTCCGATGGTCTGGATCAAGGGTTCATGATTGGTATCGCCAATGCGCAAGATGTTGAAACGCTCGTTTCTAATCAATCGCCGCGTCAAGCGATAGTCAAACGCAATGATCTTGTTCCAATCATCCACGATCGGAGTACTACCAGATGCATTCTCCAATCGAATGTTGTCATGGAAAATGAACGACTGAGCACCCGGGAAAGGGTTGCTTGGGGTAAGTGCTTCAGCCGGTGTGCTGTAGTAGAACACATTGATCGTGCTGAAGCCGGTTACGTTGATTGCAGGGGTAACGTCAGCAAAGAAATTGCCGGTGAAGGCTTGTCGGTTTTCAATCCACAGCGCCGCTGCAACCCGCGTGAGGGGCTTGTCGATCGTTGGGCTGGCATCCACTGTCCAAGCGGTCGGTGAGGCATCGGTTGTGTCCGACAACTTGCCGGCAAGCTGATCTAGGACTGTCGGCAGTGGTGCACCGTGATTATCCAGTTCTTGTTCAAGACCGCCATCCAGGTTCGCACGATGGATCTTGAACGTGCTTTCCGCACCAGACAGAACATACTTGCGCCGTGTGCCCGCAACCTGCCACGTGTGGCCAACTACAGCCACTTGTGCAGGTAGGCTAGCCGAGTACGCATCATAGGCCCGGCGATCGTTGGCAACCGTCGCTTGGAACGTTGCAATGAAGGTTAGAGTTGCGGTGGTTCCCGGCGATGCAACCTTGCGCAGTACCAATGATGATGACCCGGCAGGCACCAAAATAGTGACTGGTGTTGCAGTACCAACTTGCGCTGGGATGCCATCGGTCTGAGTGAAAGCTTCATAATCGGTCCCGCTTGCCGATGGCCCGCCAACCTTCCATAGAAGATCACCAACGTCAGCATCTACAATCAAGTCATCGTCTTGGAAAGTCGCCTCCAAGTCATGGATTTTGGCGTAGTCATCACCATCCGGCTCAAGTGAGTTACCGATAGCCAACCGTGCATAATTTGTCAGTTTGCTATCCGCAACCGAAGTAACGTTAGTGTTGACGTTTACTTGGTTCTTGAACGTGTACTGCTTTTGAGTTTGTTCCTCCCAAATCTGCACCTTGATTTTCGATGTGATTGAGAACGGATCACCCGCAACTGTGTCACCCCAAATATAGAACTGACGACCACCCACATCAGCGATCGTGCCTGAGTAATCAGTGAACACGTTTTCAAAGGGTGTTTCACTGATCAAACTATCATCGATCGTTGAGAAAATACGGACCAACAGATTAGCAGGGACCGAAGCCGTTGGAACAGCCACGACAAGAAACTTGGTGATGTCCGTGGCATTTTCCAGGGTGGTCAAGTCTCCGGTACCAATACCCGGGTCAGCTACCGGTGCAGGGGTTACCAGCCAGAAATAGACATCCGTGATTACCGAGGCACCAACAGTGGCTTCACCCTCTTGGACTTGTCCCAAGAAACGCGCTTCAGCCAACGGGATGACGCTATTGGTGGCGTTGACGATGTGCAACCAATCGTCATTCGATCCGTTGATTACCAGACTAGGGTTGTCCACCAACGCAACAAGTACGTCATTGGTTTTCACTTCCCGGGCAAAACCAAAACCAGTGCCCCCAGCATTGACGGTGAACGCATCACCCTCAGATGGGGTGAACAGGCTTAGGCCAAGGATGGTTGCACCTGCGACATTGATGGTTCGACTGTTCAGGTTGAACAAACCTTCCGGCAAGATCGCAGATCGTGGGTCCGCCGATGTCTCCGCTGAAACCCAATTCTGACCCGCACCGGCCTTTGTCAAAACAGCCACGTCACCGCGATGCACTTCGATAAATTCTTGTGGGGTACCAGCAGCAGTTTCAATGGCGGTAGTGTCGGCAACCTGAGTGTCAATGACAACCGTGTTGGTCGGGGCAGCGCCCGTGTCAAACCGGGCAGTACCGCCGAAGTTCGAAATTTCGATGAGTACTGGATACGATGCAATGTCAGCTTCCAACGGCAACAGGAAATTCACCCGCGCATCCGCTCTTGCAGCATAGACACTGTTGCGGCCAATGAAGCTATCCCGGTTCGCAGCCGTGACCGTGACCGCACCAAAGAACACATTGAGCGCGCGCGTGTCCGCTGGCGCGATCTGAGCAGCCGGTAGATCAATGCTGATATCGGCACCGCTTACGCGGGTGATGACAAGCGTTCGACCGGATGGGACTGACGCGCCGGACAAGAGACTGAAGTCATCAATCGCCTCAAACTGAGCTTGCACATTGTTAGCAAGCCCATCAAGATTTGCCTTCAGATCATCCTGGTTGACTTCTAAGTTGATAGCATCTGCAATGCCCCCGGTACCGGTGAAAGCTTTGAGCAGTTTGCCAAACAATGGAATAGGCATAGTTACCTCACTATCTCAACAACTTGACCGGACACAGTCGAGCCAATGAGTTGAGAGTTTGACACATAGACATCGTAATCTTCGTTGTTGATCTTCACTGCATCATCAACCCGATTGAACGCTGTAAGCTGATTGAGACCACCAATCTCGATTGCCCTCAGATTGGGTTCAGATGCCTTTTGCGAAATCATCAAGAACCGATTACCTGCGAACGTTGGTATGACAAGGTTCTGTCGGGATCCCGCGAATGGGAAACTGAAGTTGGTTTGGCCGGGCAACGGCAAGGCCGGAACGTTGGTGGCAGCGTCACCGACATACACGTAGTCATCCAAGGTGCGTGCGAGTGTGGTGATGGTACTTGAGAACGCCCCGCCGCCGGCACCGGGTGTGGCGGTACCACTCAACACAAAGTCCGTTTGCTGACCGGCTGTGAGGGTCACTTCGGTGATGGTATCGACGAATGATCCAGCCGTAGGATTTACCGCACTGTCAAGTACAACATTGCCCGTGACCGGGACATTCTGTGACAGGGTTAGATTGCCCTGGATCAACGATGGCTCACTGACGTCCCACCGGAACGTTTGGGATCCGGTTATCGTCGTTCCCGGGTTGACGCTTTTCACTTCACCATCGTACCGAAAGTTCCGAATTGAAGGCACCGATGCCGGGGTTGCCTCCTCTTCAAAACTGTCGATAAAATCAGTCAGCAAAGTGTTCACTTCATCGGCCTCGATGTCGCCGGATGTGTTGTTGACTATCAAGGCGTCAAGCGCTGCTTTCAGCGCAACTTTTGATAGGCGTGCCATTATGCTGGACCTCCACCATTGAATGAACGTGAGAATGAAGATGAGAAGGATCCCACCCGGCCCGGCGGGGTCACCGGTATGACCCGGGTACGCTCACCATAAATGTCATACAGCGGGGGGTACACCGTTGCCCAATAGACGCGCCAAAAGAACGGCCGGCCCCTGTTGTTGCCGATCCACCGTTCATAATCCGATGGTGTGCCATAGCTCATGCCAATGACCTTGCAAGCATGGTGATGTCAGTGGTGCCGGTGGCATTCGTGACTTCCGCACGAAGCTGACACGGTGGCAAAGTGAAGCCCCGCGCAGATTCTGTGGTGAAGGTTCCTTCCGCTCCGGTACCAACCCAGATATCCGGTTGAAAAGATACGTACATCTCTACAGTTGCCCCGCCAAACTCACCGCTAAGCGTGACAACACCTGAACCCCCTTGCCAGTTGAGGGTTGAGCCGGCACCGGATGTACCCCGGTCAATTAGTAGAGGTTTATCAACCATGTATATACATCCTTTCAAGTTAAATGAAAGGGGGCCGAAGCCCCCCTCCAAATGGATCGTTAGTCGAGAACCCACTCAACCATGACATCGATCTGATCCGCAGCAACGGGATCACCCGTGGCCGTGGTCATGAGCAACGTGGTGTCTTCAGTCAGCTTGACACCGACTTCCGAAGCCACGATAGAGCCCTGGAAACCGGCGGACGTCACCGCCGTCGCAGCGATGTACTTAGCCACGTCACCGGCAATGCCGAGTGAAGCGGTACCGGCGTTCAGCCCATTGATGACGTTGAACTGTGCCGACAACAGCCGGGCACCCTTCGGCAGGATCGCGACTTCAGGCGCGACACCTACAGCGTCCGCATCTTCGAAATCGATCGATGCATACAAGATGCGCACGCGGCCATCGATCTCAGCCGGGGTAACAGGATCCGGCAAGACACCCAAGGCGTTCGGGACAAGACCTGCAGCCGTTTGCCGCTGGTAGACGTTTGAAGTAGCCATTCTATTTCATCCTTCAGTTCGGTTCTACAAAGTGAGTGTGATGTTACCAATTATGGCGACTGGTCACAATCAATCTGAACAACCATTTCGTCTTCAACGCGGACTGCACCAAGCGATTGCCAGGAGTAGACCTGCTGTGACATGCGCTTGTCAGGGCGCGGCGAGACAACTGAGCTTGCATCGCGTGAGATGCCGAGCGTGGTGCCCATCATCGCATACGCGAAGCATGTGCGCACATCGGTACTGACATTGAGGTTCAACAGTTCCGTGCGGATGAACGTGAAGCCCAACCACGTGTCGATCTCACCCCGAACAAGGGCTTTGACCGTGTTGAAGTCCGACGATGTGACAGACGTTTCAGCCAACAGGTCATCGATCTGCTGTGCAGCCGTGACACAGAACCGAGGAATGAACTCGTCAACCTCGTTCTCATCAAGCGTTTTCTTAGCATCGCGGAGCTTGGCAGTCGTCATGCCAGTGCCGCCGGCAGCGATCTGTTGGCCGCCGGGCAGTGCAACACCAGTGGTGCCGTTCTTGCCGGACTGTGCCGTACCACCAAGCGCACGAATGATCTCCGTGTCCTTGGCGCGACCCATCGCCGATGAGTGGCGCATCGTGTAGCGCGACTGCGGATCGATGAGAAGTTTTACTTGGCTTTCCTTGTCGATAAGGTCAGCAACGTCGTAGTCCTTGATGTACCCCCAGCGCCTCGAATGAGGGGTTGGGTTCAACGGGGTGTCACCGTGCAAGTTCTCAACCAACTGCACATCGACCGAGCCGATGCGTTCCTTGGCGAAACTCTCACCCGTGACGCTTTCCATCATGACGGTACCGCCAAGACGCGACGACTGCTGTTCCGACAACATGTGGACGTTGGCGGAAAATTGCTCCACGTAGGAGACTGGGATTTCAAAAGACATAGTTCTACTCCACGTTTGTAGGATACGTGCTTAGGATACCTGAAGACGCACTTCAGGCGGCGAATTTTAGGGGTGGTTGCCGCTATGGGTATCCAGGTCTGCGATCCGTATACGTCGAGCTAATCCCGGGCCTTGTAGGCATGTGTTGAGTACCGTATAACGGTATCAGGATACCTTGTCAACTTAGGAGTACCAACCATGGATGACCCGTGGAGATATCGCCGCCGTTTTATGACCTCGATTTGCGGGTTTTGTGCCGTCAGCATCTGGACAATCATCTTGTTTCGTGCTGACAGTCAGGTTGCAAATACCGTGGTCACGATGGCCTTCGGCATTTTAGGCACGTCACTGACATCGTATGTCTTTGGCGCAGCATGGGAGAACAAGTCAAAGAAGGAATAGGGTATGTTTGGAATTAACCTAAGCGTCATAGCTATCGCATCATCTGTCGCACTCGGGACCATCGGTCTCGGGTACTGGCATTACACTGGACTACTTGACAAGATTTCATTGCGTGATACCCGTATTGCACAAATGGAAAGTCAAGTTGCTAGACAGAATGTGTTCATCAAAGCTGCAGAAGATAACATCACCTTGTGGGAGAAGTCCCAAGAGGAAATGCAACAAAAGATTGACCAATTGGAACTTGAGAAAACCGAAGCCGCGATAACAGTCAGGAAATACAATGATCTCTTTGCAAAACACGACTTCACGAAGCTGGTCAACGCCAAGCCGGGTCTATTGCAGCGCCGCATTAATGCTGGTAGCGATGACACTTGGCGGTTGCTCCGGTGCGCTTCAGGCCGAAGATCTACTCGGTCTAAACGCAAAGGTTGCTTCAACAAAATTAAAAAGGCCAAAGCGAAAGCTAAGGCTTCCGAAGCCAAAGCCGGTCGAAGTCCAGAAGGTTGATTGGATCGTCATGAAAGGTCCAGATGGCCGCCAAGCGATCGCGCTCACGCCGAAGGACTACGAACTGCTCACCAAGAACATGGCTGAAGTGGTCCGCTACATGCGCGAAGCCGACAAGCAACTCAACTACTATCGGAGCCGGTGATGTACGGATTTGACAAAGACGACATCCCCCGGCTGGTCCACTCAATTCGACTGTTCCTTGGCAAGGCCGGCGTGCTGACTGAGATGTCCGCGATGCCGGTCCTGTACCTGGAATTGCCGACGATCGAATTGATGCATCAACTACGCTTGGAACTCACCAGGGCCATGAGCCTGGATCTCGCGGTCAATACCCGTGAAGCGGTGTGGACGGAAGTGGATGACTTCACCATCCGCATGACGCCATATGCCGGCGTGTCGATCGTGCTATCGTGCAAGCAACGGTTCGTGACGCGGCGCGGTGTGGCGTCCTACAACACGGTGCAGTTCGTGAAGTACCCTTTGCGACCGCCGGGTATGACCCGAAGTGACGACGATAGCTTCTAACGCTTCGCGGCCATGAGCCATGTGAGAACAGACGACACAACGCCGGTATGCACTGAGAAGTGTTTGCCGGCGATGTCTATCAGGAACACGACCACCACACCGAATATGACGACGCCTTGCGCGGGCATGTGAGCCGACATGAGCACAAACACCCCAAGCAGGGTACCGACGATCCAACAGAACCGTTCCTCACCCCTTTCCCGCCGGCATGCGTCGCGCTCCGCGATCACCTTGTCCATGTCCTCATAGAGCTGAGCTATAAAGAAGTCCTCGTCTGTCTCGATACTTCTGGTTGAAGATTTGTCGTTCCCGGTACTCTCTGTAAATTGATCCATCGCATATCGCCTCGTTGCGCTTACCCGACCGGTACGCGTCCGACCACGCTCCGTATGGCCAATGCGTCAAGGCGAGTAGATGTCCTGATTTAAGGTGGCCGAATCGTTCAACCACGAAATTGATGGCCTCCTGATACCTTTCTGACACATCATTAGTACCAATGAAAGCGATAGGTTCAATCAGCTTGCCGCCGTAGCTCCGTGTCGCGCGGTAGACTTCAGGCAGGACGGGCCCGTACATCCATGCCTCAAAGGTCGCATCGATCAATGGTTCTTGGCCATCGGAGCGTCCCAAGGCGTGCATGTGAGCCAGGAATAGGAGCTTCTGCAAGCCGAGTGGGTCAACTTGCCAGTCCATCGCAACGCATACCCCCCGCGCCGCTTCAAGTGCTGATATGGTCATTTCGTCTCAACCCCGAAAAAACTACTTGACAATGGGGAACCATGCCCCGATATTTTGCGTGTTGGTCACTTTACCCATCAACACAACACCCGTTCCTTCCGAGGCCCCGTCAGTTCGCTGGCGGGGTTTCTCGTTTTGAACGGCGGTGCGAACCTCGATGCGGGGTGTCAAAGCCGCACCGCCTACAGGGCGCATGGTAGACCACGCCCCGATCCCTACCGGCCGCCGTTGGCGAGCTGGTACAATTTCTGCGCTTCATTATTCAACCGCCGCGCCTCACCAGGGTTCTTGAACTGGTGCTGCATTGCTTCACGCTGCAGTTCGCGCGCCTGTGAGCGGGCCGCGTCCGGCGTGATGGTCTGGTTGAAGTTGCCGCCGGTCGACGTCGTGCCCGGCGTGCTCAGTTCCGGCAAATCCACACCGTCCTCAGACAACAGCTTGCCGATCTGATCCAGGGCGAACAGCACAGTCGGATTGCGGCCAAGGCCGGCATCGTTGAGCGTGTCCTGCAGCGCCGCGCCACCAAGCTTGTCGACGGCGAAATTCGCGCACGCAACGCGTTCTTTGAACGACGGGGTATCTTGCCCACCCCATTGCGCCTCAAGGGCCCGCAAGTCCTCTTGTTCGGCCGCGGCGATGTTGGTGGCTTCGGACTGCATCGTCTCTTTGCCTTGGCCCATGAACCAGTCGACGACGCCTTGGAACTGTGCCGGCATGATGCCGAGCTTGTGCGCTTCCGTGCGGAAGTCGGACAACATCTTGCCATCGCCTTTAAGCTCATCCGGCAAGTCGTCAAGGCCCTGTGCCTGATACATGTCATCCGTCAGTTCGGCCGGCAAGCCGATCTGTTGCAGGACGCCCCGCACCGCGTTGGCATCGGTGACGTCTGGCTTGGTAATGAGAGTGCTTGCATCGCGACCGACAAGCTGTTGGGAGTGGATCGCGCCGCGCGCCAGTTCTTCAAGGTTGGCGTACTTGGCCAGCACGTCGCTACCCTTGAGATCGTCCGGCAAGTGGTCTCGGTATGTCGCGCCGTCAAAGGCGGGTGGTGCACCGCCCCCGTCTCCCCCTGGTGCACCACCGTCTCCGTCGCCGCCGGATCCCCCATCACCAGCGCCGTCGAAGAACACGCGAACCTTACCATAGGTCGGAAATGTCGTCATCACCCAATGTGGGCTCATCGTCTGTAATTTCGTCATGAACTGTGGTTCCTGCTTGTTCTACCATTGTAGGATCGGTTTCAATCATCACTCCGATGTAGACGACAACGGAACGTTGACCTTCCATATGCAGTACCGCATTCATGTCCTGGTTGGCAAGCTTGAACATAGACTGTTGTGCATAAGCAAACTTGCGCACTAGGTCGTGAAGGACCACTTGCCCATCTTGAGTTGCAGCAACATTCTTGTATGCGATTACTACGTCAGCCGGTGTGTAAACTCGCCCCGTCATTATGCCGCCTGCTGTGTTGGGATGACGCCGGCCTTAGCCAGATCTGCAACCGCGCCAGCACCTTGAATGGCGCTTTCGAGCTGTGCCTGCTGTTCAGCCTGTTCAACCGTTTCTTCTCTGAACGCATCACGATCGGTCTGATCGCGGAATACGCGGGCCGGTGCACCCGAGCCCTCATGGAACACCTGTGCTACCTCATCAGGATCCAGGTTGTCAAAGATTTGTGTGTCTTGGGTTGACGCGGCGTAGAGCTGCAGCGCTTCAATGAGACGTGCGAGACCGAGGCTTTCCGCTTGCCGGCGTGACGCGACCAATGGGCTATCGTATTCGACATCCAATGTGGCGTCATTGAGCTCTGACGGCGGTGCCGGGAACACACCCGCGCGACGCATGACAAAGAAGATGCGCCGGATCAGGGGGTCAAACAACTCAGCTTGCTGCCGGACCAACATAGGCGACACGGCCCGGTTGCGCTCATCCGCCTCTTGCAATACTTGCGTTGCCGTTTTAACCGGTGATTCAGGCGTGATGAATAGCGGGATGAAAAATCCCTCACGGATAGTCTCTTGAACCTTTCCAATCTCAAACTGGCCAAGCTGTATCCCCCCACCTGTTGTCGGTATCAGAAGTTGCGGCGTGACCTGCCCATCACTGAAGCTGATCGACCCGGGCGAAAGCCGGATCGGTGAGATCATGCCACCGTCAGGCAACAGCAATGGTGGGTCAACAATTTTCTCGAGCCCGCGGATCATTGTGTCCTTCATTCGGTTGATCATCCGAATGTCAGGCAAGACGGTAAGCGCCGGGCTCCGTCCGTAGATCTCGCGATTTTCCAGGTACCAGCGCGGTACCTGATATGGAAATTCTTCGAAGCTCCCAACAGCGACGACGGTGTTGTCGCGCTTGTTCAGCCACACCGAAGCAAAAGGACTATTGCCAAGGCGAGCGGGAAGCAAAGAGCGTATGCGATCATTGATAGGTACCACCGCGTGGATGAACTCAAATTGCTCATCTCCCACGCTAGCTTGCGCCAGTGCGGTGTCAATCGAACGGCCCAACGTCTTGGCATTCGGCCAACGCGCCTTAGCCTGTTCCGCATTATATTTGAAAGATCGGTGAAGCTCATTGACATGGCCGTGCTCATCGACTGAGATGACGCAATCGCCAAGATGGAATTGCTGGATCCGCAGATCATCATCGGGCCCGCGCATGCTGTCGACGTACATGACCGCGGTGCCGAATGCGCCAAGGTTGATGTAGACTTGGTGAAGGTGCGTGTAGACGTTCGCCGCGTTCCGCGTCATGGCGTCGAGCATCATTTCGATGACGGTCTCAACCCATTCCTTGACGGCAATCGATTCGATCTTTTTGCCGCTGGCATCCTTTGCCACCATGCCAAACCATCGGCTCGATGGATTGTTCAACAGGGTGTGCAGGAACGACGCGAACAATTCGAGCGATCGTGGTGCGGTACTGTCGAAGATGTACCGGGTGCGTTCTTGCCCTGGTGACACCTGCTCTTTGAAAGTCGCCTTGCGGGGGATAACCAGCCGCGCGATTTGTTGCCACAGAACCTCAAAGTTCTGTCGCCCGGTATCGGAGCGCAAAGCCGCTTCGCGGCGAATTACAAACTCCGCTAGATTACGCGGCTTAGCCATATGATATTAACCTGAAAGCAGTGTTGGGCTCGCTTGCCGGATCGTGGAACTTGCACCCGCTGTGCGGCCGGCGATGAGAGTGGATGCCGTGCCTTGCCGGCGGCGTGCCTGCAGCCGGACGCGTTCGCGTGCCTGTTCACGTACCTCAGCCTCTTGAGTGCTCTGCTGAGTGCTCACACCGGCCGCCGCGCGCGGTGCGGGTTGGTTGACCACCACCGGGGGTGCCCTCAAATTCTTCACAGCTTTCACCGGGTCATAAAATGTCCTGATCATCAGAAGATCCCATGTGTTTGACGTTTATTTGCATTGGTACCGTGTAATGCCCACCATCGAGCTTTATCACGCTCACCCCGCACTGTCAAAGGCACGTAATTCTCAGACATAGGGTTATCGGGGCTTTGCGCCCATTGCACCTTGCTGGCACTGCCGTCGTCGTTCACATATTGGATGAACTTCGGCCTAAGAATAGTCATTGATGAGCCTCAACATGATGTTGTGGATTGGCTGACCTTGCATGTCATCCATGTGCTTGTCGACCATCTCCATGGCTTGCCGATAGATATCGAGCGGGTGAGTGCGGATGGCCCTGATACGCGCGCGGACGATGGGGCCGTATTCAGGGCACTCACTCATCATCATCAGTTCAGCGACGATCGCACACGCCTCATGGTTCGCGCTGGGTGCGTTCACCGCAACCCCCATGAAGAAATGATTGGTGTAGTGGTGCGCAAACTCATGGATCACAGCCGGCATATTCTTCAGCCAATCCTTGTGGTTCATGACCGTCCGAATTTCGCGCGTTTCGAAGTTGCAGATCGTGCGGGATGGCCCCTGGATTGAGATCTCACATTGATACCCCTTGGCCAAGTTCAAGCCTTTGTCGCCGAACACCTTGGAGATAAAAATTTGCATCTCATTGGTGTACGATCGTTTGGCAGTGACGATCGGATCAGGGAATTGAATGCTCATCCGTCAAATTCTCCGTGTGAAGTTTCCCGCACCGACTTTCCGTCCAGGCTTCGACCGGTGCCCATGTCGTCGCCATAGTCCTCATCGTCTTCAGCGTTCAACCGGATCCCCATGATCAGTGATCGCATCCCGTCAGCCGAATGCGAGGCAAAATTGTGGACCGGGGTGTCCAGAAATCGTCCAAGCTTTTCATCGTGTTGACGTTGGTACAACGCCAAACGGTCCAGCCCTTCAGCGCACTTGGTCTCATCAAACCAAAAGCGGGGGAACGCGTTCTGGACTGCAGCGATGCCGTCCCAAAGCGAGTGCTTAGGAACCTTCGTAACGCGGATCCCGAGGGACTGCAAAATTGATCGGCGAGATTTACCCGAGCCAAGCTCATGAGTTTCGACGTCATGGGGTAGATAGTGCTTGGCGTATCGATAGCCGCGATCAATGAGGACATCGGCATAATGTGAGAGATTTTCGTTGCGCGCTTCGTAGTAATCAATGAAGCGGATCTCACGTCCGAAGATCTGTGCAAACCAGATTGCTGTACAATCATCCCATCCCAAGTCCCAACCTGTAACAACAGGCCGCTGTCTAAAATAAGGAACTGTAGTGAGGTGCTTGCGCTTTCGGAGTAGATGGATATCGTGGCCGAAGATGGCCCCTTCAACCGCTGCATCGAAGCTGCATTCATACTCTTGCTCATACTTCGATACCCCCATGTCCGCTTTAGCATCGGCCAACTCATCGGCGGCGATGATGCCGGTCTCGGATGCCCGGTGAATTGCAGCGTACCAGTTATCCCGGAATAGCGGCGTTTCCTTGCCGGTCTCTTTGTCGGTGGTTATGACCGGTTTGCCGCGCGCCCACAAGTCCGCATTGCGGTAGACCCTGTGGAACTGATTACGCCCTTTGGGCGTTCCAATGAAAATGACCCATTGGTTGATCCGTCCTAAGTCATCGAGCCCAGCGCGGTTTTGATCCGAGACCATTGGTCGGATCTGCTCTGTCCAGACGGACATCGGGATCTCTTGGAACTCATCGATGACGGCCCCGTCCAGATATAGTCCACGGAGCCGTTGCTTAGGACTGTCCACGCCGTATAGTCGGATCCGCGCCCGAGATCCATTGCGAGTGGGAAGCCAGATTGCAAGTTTGGATTTCTCAACAACGCGACCCGGTATGTTCTCCGTGAACGCATCGAGATAGGCCCATGCAATATCTTCCGCCATTGCATACGTTGGTGCGATGTAGGCATAGCGACCCTCTTTGTGTGGGCACTCAACGGCCCGGTCAATGAGTTGTTGGATGCAGAAGACAGTCTTACCGAACCGGCGGTGGCACACAAGCGCATTGAAGCGATTGAGCGCGCTTTCCATCTGTTCCTGCAGTGGTCGCGGATGATACCCGGTAAGCTCTGAAATGTCATCCGGGATATTGTAGACCGGCCCCTTATTGTGGCCGATCCTTGCACGCTTTTCTTCGAGCTCTTTTTTGAGCTTCGCGATGTCAGTAAGGATGCTCACTTACCAAAGATCCTCAGCCGTGGTGGTCACGTTCGCCACATCGATGAACTTGGCATCCTCGATATCGCCATCGATCTGTTTCGGCTTCTGGCTGTCGGGCAACAACTCATCCATGCCAATCTGGCGCAAGTATTGCTCAGCAACAAAACTTTCCAGGCCGGCTTTGCACGCCTTGACCATGGTGTCACATTGCTTGTTCGACATTGTGCCGGCGGCCGTTCGCCTCAGACATTGGTCGATAATGTTCCGGTACTGCCCAGCTTTTGTTATGACTTTGGGAACCCGCACCGGAGTGTGCATCGATGACATAAAAAACCCCCGTGGTTGGAGCCACAGGGGTAGAAGTTTCTCGAGGAATTGTCAACGGTACCGGCTAGAACTTGAGCCGGAACTGTGCTGAGACCTCATCGCGCTGGCTTTCGGTGTCCGCGTTCAAGACGCCAAGGGTCACGTTTGATCCGTAACCCCACACCCGAGCAAACTGCAGATCGAAGCTGATACGATCCGTCGCCGCCCATTGAAGACCCGCGCCGAGCCGTCCAGTGTAGTTCACACCTTCAGCATTAAGCACCGGGCCGCCGCCACCGTCGATAATGTCAAAGCCTACACCCGCCAACGCATAAGGCATGAACCGACCGAGATCATAGCCAAAGCGCAAGTTGCCGTAAAAATCGTACAGATCTTCGGTGTACGATCCGCCAACTTCGATCCCACCTACCCAATTGGAATTGAACATGTAGGACTGTGCGAGAATAGAGCCACGGACACCAGTGGTATCAAAATCGAACCGATCGACAATCGAAGCGGGGCCCGCCTCAATCTCCGTGTCCAAGTCGCCTGTTGAATAGACGACACCACCCCCGGCATAGACGCCACTGAAATGCTTCAGCTTGTCGTCGCGCAAGTCGGGTTGGGTGAGTATTCCGGTCAAGCCGGACTTATCCGCAGCCATAGCGCCAGAACTACCAGCAAAGACCCACAACAGGGCCCCCACGGCAACAATAGCACCACCGATCATCAACATTCTTTTCATAGTCATGTGCAAACGTCCTTTCCTCTAAAGTAGCACCGGACTTCTATACACTAAAATTTTCTTAACACAAGTGCTTTTTTGCCACTGCAGGCGCAAAAAGACCCGGGGCAAGAGGGGCACCCCGGGTCTCCTAGACCGTCGCATACGCACTACCGGCTTGCGCGGCCTATGTCGGTTCAGACGTCATACCCGTTGTCGGGATACGTCCGATATAGCTTAGCCCCAATCACCAACGGGGGTAAAACCTGCAGGGATTGGTTCGCCGAAGAACAAGTGGTACACGACGATCCCGACGATCGGGACCACCCAAAAACCAGCACCAAGAACTTCATAAGCCTTTTCCTTCATAACGGTGTCCTTTCCTCAACTTACGTCGTCTATGACATACCAAGGAAATGTTGTCAACCAGTTCCTTTGATAATCCTTGTCATCCGGGTAAGTGATCGGCAACGGGCTCCGCGGACCCTCGGGGACACCGACCACCAGACTAATCATCAGGATCAAACAACGAGCCATGGACCCACCCCTCATATTTGTCATCGCTTAGCAGTAGCCATTTTTGACCATCAAAGATGCCAGAACGTTCGACTTCCACCCTCGTATTCTTCGGGACAAGTCCAATGATCTCCGAAATAGTAGAAGGCCAACGCCGAAGGTTGGTATTGACCACCATGCGTCCATCTTTCCCGTCAGAATTAGCCCTATCGAGATCCCCACCAAAAACGCGGTCCCTAACCCCGGCCAAGGGAAACAGCGGATTAGTGTCAACCTTACGGCCCGGGGAGATATACCAATGAGTAGTAATCCACTTAAGATCGAATTGACGCACGAGTGCACGGCAAATTGCAACCGTAGCGTCCACCTGATCTTCAGGATAACCCATCCAATAGGCAAGTTCATGATGTTCACTCCCAACTCTCTGAATATGGCCCTGGTCAGTGTAGTCCGGTCCAAACCACGGCCTGATAACCCCGTCTTCATCCTTAGTCATCCGACCTGGATTGTTCAACTCGATACCCAGCGCATGACCGTTCACCGAACCTTTCAGACCCTTATACTTGGATTTGCCGGCATGCCAAGCCCTTCGGTCATTCGGCACGCACTGTGTGACATCGCCGGCACGACCAACACAATAATGCGCCGACACATTCGCATCCTCATCTGCGAAGATATCCTTAGCAGTGTCTTTGCCCAAGTGATACGCATCGTCGTGCAAGACAATCCCGCGCGGCTTATAGTACTTCTTACGGTTAGAGATGTTCGGGGATGGCACGTATCGAACCTGCTCGAAATCCTCGTCATAAAGGAACTCTGCATCTGCGGTGTATTTCATATCTGACCCTTTCCATGTGTTGCACAGTGTTAGCATGGCGGGGGGTGACTAAACAACTGCTAACGTTTCCTTAACAGGGTATTTGGTACTGCCATATTATATTTCGACACCTGCTAACATTTTATTACGTTTATTGGAACTAACTTTTTTGTTTAGCTCTGGTTCCAGGGGCCGGGGCCGGGGGGTGGCTTCGACGGGGGGTACCTACCAAGAACAAAGAAAGAACAAGGGGGGTACATTGGGCACAAATGCTTACGATTACCCAACCGAATGTAAGATTATGTGTGAGCATGCATGTGCTACGCACTCATGTGGTGTGACATATGTGCCTTTATTTTCCATAATATACATTATGCGAACGTATACTGTGCACACTCATGACCACATAATCTAACAGAGTGTTGGCGCGTCTCTGCACAAAAACACACGGACGGCCAAACAGTAGTCATGAGAGCTGTGCAGAGCACACATGATTATAATGTGA
>WLWG01000572.1_pt1 | contig 37347 bp, 10 predicted proteins | sample 6712871 | NCBI WGS metagenome assembly WLWG01 (sample SAMN12718693, study PRJNA515312) | sponge metagenome | isolation source: marine sponge | host: Mycale hentscheli | place: New Zealand: South Island, Marlborough, Capsize Point | collected 2003-05-01
TAAAGGATAGTCTTTATCCGTAGCATTCCACTTCTGGAAAATATTATATTCTTCACATAAAGAGGGTAATTCATTTCCCCTATTCATACCATTTATCTCCATTACTATTCTTAGCGCTTTGCCTAGATACAACAGCTTGATAGTTCTCGGGTTGTGCATTAATCAATGAGTCAAAATTGGTTCTCTGCCAACTCTGCGGATCATTTGCCAAACACTCCAATACTCGCTGATAACCTGCAAATAGCTCCTGCATCATACCCTCCGGGAAAAGACCTTTTATCACGTCCCAATGAAGAGACAGGTGTCTATTCTCTTCTAAGCTTATATTATCCACATGAACCTGTGGTGTCTGACTCAATGATTTTCCGGATGTAAAACCCTTAGGAAACTCAAAGGTGGGTGAACTATCCAAATTAGTGAAAACGATAAGGAAGGTGAGCATCTTTTTATGCCTGTTTTTCGTTCCAACCATCCTTAAGGCTTTTAATCCACTAACAGCCCTGTGTGATAGGTCTTCTTGAACAGACTCATGATGGGAGCGCAACTTCTCTTCAAATGATTTCTCTTCTCTCTTGATGACAAGCCAGCTCATAGCGGTAAAATCACCTACCACTTGATTAATATCAGCATGAAGGGGTAATCTTTCCCAACTTGGAACCACAATAGTAAAGGACTCAGAATCCGACCATGCTGCTAGTACTTCGGCATAGACCGTGAGTAAAATTATGCTGGGGGATATAGATAACTCTGCGGCCTTTTCTTTAAGTACATTCCAATGTCCAAGCGTTCCTTCAAGGCGCTCGGTTTTATGGATCCCGCCCTCTTCATACATAGGCAGCTCGGGCCCCGGAGGAATATCGGAAAATTTGTTTTTCCAATACTGTAAACTTCCCCTATAACCTTCGGTTTTCTGATAGTTCTGTAGGGATAAGATGTAATCACGGAATGTAATTTTATTTTTAGGGGAAAGCTCGGCTGGATTCTCATAGAAATAAAAGAGTTCTTTCAGCACAAGGTAAATACTTGTACCATCCGCTATAATTAAATCAGTACTGAAGTGAATTCTTGATTCTGCCTCATTGATAAGTGACACCTGCAGATCAAAATAAGGCCATTCACCTAAAGGACATTGTTTGGCCATCATCGAGGACTCCACCCTTCTTAATTCATCCTCAACAGCCTCTGCTGTTCTCCCCCTCAAATCAGTCGTCTTGATCCGGAATTCAGGCACGTTTTCTAAGACCTGTTGAGTTCCATTAGCGTGAATAACCGTAGTCAGCATCTCATGAGCTTCCATCACTTTGCGCCACGCTGTTTCAAGACGTATGATATCTAGGCCCTCTACTTCAAAAGACATATAAAGCTGAATACTGATCTTGGAGCCGTACTTAGTCCGTCCAAAAGCGTATGCTTGCTGCTGATCTGTTAAAGGAAAAGTATTGAATCTTTCATCTGGAAAAAGTTTAAATTGCAAGTCTTTTTCAACCGCTTTTTTATTCAATAAATCGATCGGAACCTTATGACTGGTTGCACCATTTTCTTCATTCAAAGATGCTCGCCTAAGAAATGGGGGCTTCTTCACTATAGAGCTCCATTGTTCCATTTTCCATCGATCAAAATCGGTTGCAAGCATCCGAAGCACACGACAATAATTTGAAAAAATTTGATCCATTAGACCCGGCTCATAATAACCTCTGGCGACATCCCAATTAAACTTTAGTGCCCCCTTATCTTCCCTGACCTGGTGATCTAAATAGACTTGGGGTGTCTGTGCTGCTGAAAAGGAAACTTTCTCTAAAAAACGTTTCCCAACATCGTCCTTTTCTTCATGACCCAACAAAGAGGTGAAGACAACAGGCAGGGATAGAGTTTTTGATATCTTGCGCCTTTTTTTCAGCTCTCGTAACACTCTGATTCCACTCGCATAGTTATGACTTAAATTTTCAAAAAGAATTTTTTGATTATGCTGAATTGTTTCTTGAAATCTTCGGTCTTCTTTTTCTTCCGCCACAAATATATTGGTCGAAATAAAAGGTCCCAGAACGCGATCTAGCTGCGGATCTAATAAGCGATTAAAAAAGGTTAAGATAACAGAAAAAGTTTCCTGACCACAATAAACACGAAGAACTTCCGTAAAAGTGTTAAGCAATAAAACAGTCGGCGATACATTCAATCTTTCTCCGCACTTTTTAAGGACTTGCCACTCTTCTTTTACAAGGGTTCCCTCTAATCTAATACCTGTATACTTTTCATCGTTGATGGGTCTGTCTAATCTTGTTTTTAGAGGAAATAATGGGCCTGAAGGCATATTCTCCAGTTTCTTTACCCAATAGTCTAAATCCTTCTTATAATAGGTTGAATCCTCGAATTTTTTGACGGCCAATGTATAGTCACGAAAAGATATGTTTATTTTTGGTAATTCCCATTCAGGATCCTGATAGGCCCTCTGCCATTGCTGAAAGAGCATTTGTAGGCTAAACCCATCCGCGATCATAGTATCGATGCTAAAATGAAGAATCTGTTTATCAGAACACATACTTATGCGAATCCCAAAAAATGGCCACTGATCTGGCTGATACACCTTATGAGACATTTTTGTTCTGAGCTTTTCTAGATATTTACATTGATCAGAGTTACTTTTCCTGCGCAAATCAATGACCTTAAATTCATAGGGGAGCGTGTCCTTTAGAATTTTTTGTTGTCCATTGGATGAAATGACCGCGCGCAGCATTTCGTGGTACTCAATCAAACGATTCCAGACCTTTTTTAAACGGTAGATATCGATTCCACTAAACTCTATTTCGAAATAAACGTGACATCCTACTCCCCCACCAGAACCCAGTTTACGCCCACTTAGAAACGATTCCTGAATATCAGTCAATGGAAAAGGCTTATATCGATCAGCCTGATTCCGAATAATAGAAAGTGTTTTCCCTGACGAATCAGCGTCTATTTCTTTTACATTCGTTTCTCGTATCTGATATTTCTTTTTTGTTATTTGCAGCCGATTTACAGCACTTGAATAGGTGTTAACGAGATGAGAGGTTAAATCTGAAAGGGTTGGATACTCAAAAAATGAAGTCGGAGAAAAGTCATTATGAATTTTATTTTTAATCTCTTGGGTTACTTTTAGAAGATGGTGAGAAGTTAAACCCATATCAAAAAGACCCGTCTGTGTATCAATCTTATGGATCGGTTTTCCCAACTGATCTGCAACCAGTTGCTGAACAAATAATGTTGCTTTTTCTTCGGTCCCGAAATTGGAATCATGAGACATCTCTTCTTTAGCGTCCTTCGGCAAAGAGAATTCCCACCTAGAGCTGGTATCGGTAGAAATTGAAAATTCTGGGTCCTGCTTCCTGGTCGTTCCGTTTGTGCCGTTCGTTCCATTCCTTTTCGCTGAACCATTTCTCTCAGCTGTTTGATCCTTGCCCTCAACCCAATACCGTTCCCGTGCAAATGGATAGGTCGGAAGACTAATGCGGTGAGGTTTATTTTCTCTATAAAGTTTGTTCCAATCAAAAATTAACCCCTTTACCCATAGATCTAAGAGCTTCGAAAACTTTCCGCGCTGAACCCACTTGTCCATGGCTTCCTGCAATTCTTCGTCCGCCATAAAAACAGCCAACGTCTCTTTGTTGCGTTTCACCTGGCCAAGATAAAGATCCTCCACATCCTCCCGGCCCTCTATAAAGCCTTGCAGCTTTTGCTCAAGCTCTTTCATGGAATGAACAATCAAACCTAAGCGTTCTTCCATGGCTTCCCGACCAATCTGGAGGGTGTAGGCTAGATCCTGGATGTTGGATTCTTGATCCTGGATGTTGGATCTAACATATTCACAGATCTTTCCGGCATAAGCTTTGAGTCGGTCTTCATTCTTCGCCGACAACACAATCAATGCCGGTTGGTCTAGCCTTTCTGATTTCTGTTCTCTGGCTCCTGACCTCTGCCCGTTATATTCCTCGATGATCACATGCGCGTTCGCTCCTCCGGCACCGAAAGATGATATCCCCGCTATTCTAGGATATTCCTTGCCAGCTCCATCCCGTTCAAGAAACGGAGACCTCCATTCACCCAGCTCTTGCTGAACAACAAACGGTGTTTTACTAAAATTAATATTCGGATTCAATTCCTTGGCATGTAGACTCGGAACCAAAACTTTATGCTTCATTTGAAGCAGTATTTTCGTTACTCCAGCCATCCCCGCCGCCGCTTCCAGGTGGCCCACGTTCGATTTTGCCGAACCCAACGCACAGAATCCGGTGTCCACCGTATCCTGTTGAAAGGCCTGGCTCAACCCTGCGACTTCGATGGGATCTCCTAATTCGGTCGCTGTCCCATGTGCTTCTATGTAACTAACCGTGCGGGCGTCAATTCCGGTCTTATCTAATGTTTCTCGAATGAGCTCCGCTTGAACTTTAGGGTTCGACACCGTGTATCCATTCGTTTTGCCCCCATGATTCGCACTCGTTCCCCTAATCACACCATATATATGATCTCCATCGAACAGTGCCTGCGATAATCGTTTCAGCAACACCGCTCCAACCCCTTCTCCGGGAACAAATCCATTGCCCCCTTTACCAAAACTTCTGCACTGTCTATCCAACGCAAGCATCCGTTGAGCACAAAGACCCCTATACGTAGAAGGATGAAGATACAGATTCACGCCACCGGCTATCGCCAGCTCACATTCCCCTTGATCCACATGCTTACACGCTTCATGAATCGCGGTTAACGACGAGGAACACATCGTGTCTATCGGCATGCTCGGTCCTTTCAGGTTCAACAGATAAGAAACTCGGTTGGCCACTGAGCTAAAGGACGTATGGGGGAAAACCGGCTCTCCTTTCTTCCAAAGTTCAGGGCCATATAAATCAAACCCCGTTTTGGTGATCCCTGCAAAAACACCTACTTTCCCATGATGCTGTATAGCGATCTTCTCCCGCGTGTATCCCCCATCTTCACACACCTCCCAGCAGGTCTGCAGAAAAAGACGCTCCTGAGGATCCATACTCATTGCTTCATGCGAAGAAATGTTAAAGAACAAGGGATCAAACTCTGAAAACCCTTCTAAAAATCCGCCCCACTTACTATAACTTTTTCCCTGCGCCACCGCTTCTTCGAAATCTTCATGGAAAAAGCCTTCCAACGACCAGCGGTCCCGGGGAATCTCGGTGATACAATCTTTCCCGGTCTTTAAATGATTCCAGTATTCTTCTACGTTGTAGGCCTGAGGGTAACGACCGCTCAAACCAATGATGGCAATGGGATCGTGGGTCCTCTTGGCACTCATCACTCTGGTTCTCCCTCCAAAACGCTCTGGGCTGAATTGAAAGGAAGTCAACGAAGGAAAGGCTCTTGGCGAAACTGACTCAGGCACAGGGCGCGCAGGCTCATCGAATGCTTGATTCTGAACTCCGGTCCACCGGGCACAAGCGCCTGGATATTCCTTTACAAAATAATCGCTCAAGGAGCCCAGGGTTCCATATTCAAAAAACAACGTTTTAGAAATCTCATCAAACACACCCGCTAGTTTTTGATTCAATTGCGTGATCAATATCGAGTCGACCCCATAGCTCTCGAAGGGCTCTTCGGGATTGATTTTAGAAACAGATAATTTGATCATTTCTCCAAACAGTTTTTTGAATGCATACAAGGTCTTTTCTCCGAGGATAGCGGGATCTATTTCCACGGCAGATGGTTTTTCGAAAAACGCTACCGGTTGATCTGCAAGGAAAAGGTGTCTGATTTTTTCTACGTTCCCTTCCATGACCATTACTTGAGAAGCTCCTGAAGATAAGCCCTGATAAAAGGCTTCGATTCCTGCGGCGGTTTGCATCGCCGCCATACCCGTCTTCTCTCGCATCATCTGCTCGGTGGCTTCATCCACGCCCATTCCCCCTTCTTTCCATAACGGCCAATTCATCGAAAGCGTTTGGCCACTTCTCTCTGAGTCCATCCGAGAATTTCGATATCTGGCAAAAGTATCCATAAACGCATTGGCCGTGGCGTAATCCGCTTGACCCACGTTGCCGATGGCTCCGGCTACGGAGGAAAACAAAACAAAAAAGTCTAAAGGCAAATGCTGCGTGGCTTGATCCAGATGAATGACTCCATCCACCTTCGGCTTTAGCGTTTCTTCAAACTCTTCCTGGGTTTTCTTCAAAATAAAATTGTCCCGAATCAATCCCGCGCTATGAAGAATGCCATTGATCCCCCCAAAATCATTTTGAACCTTTTCAATAAGCCTTTTAACCGCTTGTTCATCAGAGACATCTACAGCATGGTATTCAACATGTGCCCCCAGGCTTTCCAAGCCCTTTACTTTTTCTTTGATCGGCTCACTGAGGTCTGAACGACCGGTGAGGATCAGTCTTGCGCTTTTCGTTCTTTCGGCAATTTCTTTGGCAAAGATTAGGCCCAGTCCTCCAGCTCCACCAGTGATTAGATAAACCCCACCCTCTTGCCAGAGCCTCTCTCTTTCTGACTCAAAACCGGCCATTTCTTCAAGGAAGAGAACTAAACGTTTCCCGTCTTCATAACGAATCTGTTTATCTTCGGGGCATTTGGCATTCTCTTGAACTCTAGCGAGGATGGCTTCGGCTTGCTCCTCTTCACCCACAGCAATCACTTGAAACAAAATTTTAGGATTCTCCAAGTGAGCTGTCTTTAACAGACCTGAAAGCCCTGAAAAAGTTTGTTCGATCCCTTGGACTGGAACCAAAACTTGCAGTAAAACAAGGCCTTTAGGTTTGTCCTCTACTATCTTTTGAATGCGTTCGAACAGGTCCAATGCAACCTCTTCGAAACGTTCTTCCAGCCTTTTTTTATCCGACTTGAGTTCTATGAAAGTTTGTCCAGAGAAACTATTTTCTACGGATTCAATCGTTTGAGTTAAACCGTACAAACATATTTGATGGTCCGCATATTCCGGGACGTTTTGCTTTGGATCAATCGCTTTTTCTCGCCAAACCGGTTTAAGTGTCAAAGTATCCATCGTTTCAGCTTTTTCTAAAATCTCCCCTTCAAGTACTCGGAAAGAAAGTCCTCGCACTTTCACACAAACCGGCCCCTGCTCATCACACAGATCAATATCCAATTTCTGTACCTTATCCGATGCCACTCGATCTTCGGAGCAACGTACCCAGGCCCACATCTTTTCTGAGCATTCATCTATGTTTTCAAGGCTTTCCAAGGCAAAGGGGAATAGGGGTTCTGGGTTCAGGGTTCTCGGTTCTCGGTTAGGGAAAACTAAACCGATAGAAGCCTGAAGAGCCGAGTCCAGCAAGACGGGATGCAAGATGAATTGATCCTTTGTCTCCAGGATAGAAAAAGGCAAGGTCAATTTGGCCAGGGCTTCATTTTCTCCAATATAGATATTTTCTATTCCCTGATGAGCAGATCTATACTCAAGGCCCATTCTTTTAAAGGCCGCATAGCACTCCTCAGCACCTAAACAACGTTGATTACAACTTTCCTGTAAGGCTTTCAGATCGAGCTTCGGACGTTGATCTGCCGAGGCGAACAACGCCGTCCCTTGACTGTGCACAACGATTTCATCTTTTGAATTCGTTGCGGGTTTCCCATCCGACAGATGGGTGGTGTAGATTTCGTAGGCAATCTCCCCATTCCCTTCAGGGTAAAGACCAATGTGGACTTCTTGGGGTTGATCTCCCAGATTAATTGGTCGAGCCCAGACCACGTTTTTAAGCTCAATCTTTTGATTATCGTTTTTGTCTTCGGATAATTCTCCTGTGGCCTGCTCAATCCCTTCCCGGGCCATCTCAAGATAAGCCATGCCCGGCAAAACTTTTCGTCTATTCACCTGGTCATCTTGAAGAAAAAATTCTTCTCCTGTGAATGTGGAGCTGAACCGCTGCCCCTCTAAGGTCGATGTATTCTCATGCACCAGCGGATGAAGCCTGGCGACACCTTCAGTCTTCGACCTTCCGCCTTCTGTATTTCCTTCGATCCAAAAACGCTCGCGCGCGAAAGGATAGGTGGGAACGCTAATACGATGAGGCTTTTTCTCTCCATAAAGTTTGTTCCAATCCAACATTAAACCTTTGACCCAAAGGTCCAGAAGCTTACTGTACTTTCCTTTGGCTATCCATGCTTTAACCATTTTCTCCATGTCCTCATCTGCAGCATAGACCGCCAACCCATCTTTATTACGTTTGACATGACCAAGATACAAACCTTCCACATCCTCTTTGCCTTCAATGAAGGCCTGTAGTTTTTCATTTAGCTCATCCTTCGATCCAACAATCAGACCCAAGCGCTCTTCCATCGCTTCGCGACCGACCTGGAGGGTGTAGGCCACGTCTTGAAGACGTGGGGGGGTCAAAGGTTGAAGGTCTTTAGCCACAGGCTGATCCGCTGTGGCGGAAAAGTCCAACGTCGAAGGATGGACGTAATCTATAAGATTTTGGGCATATGCTCTGAGACGGTCTTTATTCTTCGCCGACAACACTATCAGGGCCGGCTGATCTGGCTTTTCTGACCTCTGACCTCTGACTTCTGACTTCTGGACATATTCCTCGATCACCACATGGGCATTCGTCCCGCTAAACCCGAACGAACTAACCCCCACACGACGAGGCTTTTCTCCTTCTGATTCCCACCTCTTTAATTCCGTATTCACATAAAACGGAGACTCGTCAAAATTAAAGTGACTATTCGGCTTTTTGAAATTCAAGGTCGGCACTAGCTTTTGATGTTTTAAACTTAATAGCGCCTTGTGAATACTCGCCACCCCTGCCGCCGCCGAGGTATGCCCGATATTACTTTTCACCGACCCCAATCCACAATAATTCTTTCGATCCGTTTGCTCCTTAAACACCGTCGAGAGCGCTTCTAATTCTATTGGATCGCCTAACTTTGTCCCCGTTCCATGCGTCTCCACATAACTGATACTCGATGGATCAATTTTATACTTCCGATATATCTCCCGTTCCAACTCTATCTGACTCTTTACGCTAGGAGCCGTAATTCCATTGGTTTTCCCATCCTGATTGATTCCCGATCCGATAATGGTTCCTAATATACAATCATCATTTCTTTGCGCTTCACTTAAACGCTTAAGCACAATCGCTCCAACTCCCTCTCCAGGCACAAATCCATCAGCGCTGTCATCAAATGTTTTGCACTGACCCTCCGCAGATAACATCCCTGACGCACACATATCTATGTACGATTCGGCTGTTAAATACAATGTCACCCCACCGACCAACGCCATGTCAATTTCTCCCGCATGCAACGCTTGACAGGCTAAATGGGTCCCCACCAGAGAAGAAGAACAGGCCGTGTCTATCGGTATAGCCGGTCCTTTCAAGTTTAGATAGTAGGCCATCCGTGCCGCACCAATCGCGTAATTATTACTCGTCCCTGACATCGATCGCTGGGCTTCGATCGCTAGTAAACTGTATTCATTACTCATAATACCAAGATAGACACCACATTTCTTGTTGCTTAGACCGCTGCTGCTATACCCTGCGGACTCAAACGCTTTATGCCCTTCTTCTAAAAAGATGCGGTGTTGAGGATCCATCTCTTCGGCTTCCGCTGGCGAAATCATAAAGAATAAGGGGTCAAAGCAATCAATATCATCTAACAGACCTAGCCATTTACAGTTCACCTTCCCGGGCTTTGATGGAGCCGGATCATAATACTGATTGACGTCCCAACGACTCAGCGGCACTTCTTGAATACTGTTCTTTCCACCCACTAAGTTCTTCCAGTATTCCTCCAAGTCTTTAGCCCCGGGATATTTTCCGGCCATCCCCACAATGGCAATAGGTTCCTGAGAATTCAAAAGGGAAGAAGTTCTATCCCTATCCAACACAGACGAACTTGCCTCCGGCTTGGGAAAGCGACGTTTTTTGAAAGAAGTCAGATCAGATACAACTAGACTCTCCTGGGGCGTTTGGAGTGTGGTGGAAATAGCCCGCTTCAATTCCTTCCGGAGAGCCATTGGAATTTTTTTTCTGAGCTTGAGCTCTTTCTCGAAAAACCGAGAAAACTCAACCAGCGAAGAGTAGTCATACACTTTGGTTGCCGCTATAGAAAGTCCATACTGTTTGTTAAGGCCATTAATCCATTCTACACCGACAATGGAATCAAGCCCCATGTCAATAAACGGTTTGTCCATATCAATAGAACCGGGCTTTATATACAGCGCTTTGGCCAAACTGGAAACCAACTCTTTTTGTAACGCTTCCTTCGATATTTCCACTTCTGGAAAAACAGGAGAAGCTTCGGTTGACTCTATGGAGGATAATAATGAATCCGTGGGCAAAGATAATGTGAGCTCTTCTTTGGGGAAAAAAGATAATTTATTGTTAAACAGAGATTGATCACTGATCAGTGAAGTTAAAGCTATTTCTTGAGGCTTACCCGCTGAAGCGGAAAAATCATATGGAGTTCTATTGGCAAGCTGCAATGGACTCCGAAAAATGATTTTAGAATTTACATCCTCTTCCCGCACCCGTAAAGAAAGCCCTCTGATTTTCACACAGACCTTCCCCTGCTGATCACACAGATCTATATCCAACTTCCTCCTCTTATCCAATGATGCTCTGCCTTCAGCGTGGCGTATGCATGCCCACATCAATCCAGCGCATCCCTCGATGATTTCAAGCCGTTCTAACGAAAAGGGTAATAAGGGTTCAGGATTCAAGGTGCCCTGTTCAAGGTCCGCAAAAGCTAATCCTATGGAAGCCTGAAGAGCCGAGTCCAGCAAGATGGGATTCAGGGTGAATTGATCTTTTGTTTCTGATACTGAAGAAGGCAAGGCCAGCTTGGCTAATACTTCATTCTCTCCAATATAGAGTTGTTCAATACTTTGGTAAGAAGGACTATACTCAATGCCCATCATTTCAAAGGCCGCATAGCATTCCTCCGTGCTTGAAACCTTTTGATTACACGTTTCCTGGAGGGCCTTGAGATCAAGCTTCTGACGTTGGTCTGCGGAGACGAACAACGCCACCCCTTGACTGTGCACAACCGAACTGATTGCGGATTGCCGATTGCGGACTGCGGATTTGTTATCTCCCGGATGGGTCGTATAGATTTCATAAGCGATCTCTCCGTTTTCCTCCGGGAAAAGCCCAATATGGACTTCTTGAGGTTGATCTCCAACAGTAATCGGACGGGCCCACACCACGTTTTTAAGCTCAATTCTTTGATGGTTTTTTTTGTCTTCGGATCGTTCTCCTGTAGCTTGCTCAACCGCTTCCCGGGCCATCTCAAGATAAGCCACACCAGGGAGAATTTTTTCACCTTTCACCTGGTGGTCTTTGAAGAAAAACTCCTCGCCCGTAAACATCGAGCTGAAGCGCTGCTCCTCTAACGTCGAGGTATTCTCATGCATCAACGGATGAAGTTCTTTTCCCGTCTCCACAATTCTCAATCCGTAATCCGCATTTCCGTTGATCCAATACCGCTCTTTCAAGAAAGGATAGGTGGGTAGACTGATCCGCTGAGGTTTGTTTTTTCCATATAGTTTGCTCCAGTCAAAAATCAAACCCTTTACCCACAGATCTAAAAGTTTGGAATATTTGCCTTTGCTTATCCAGGCATCGATCGTTTTGGCCATATCTTCATCCGCGGCAAAAACCGCCAGGGCCTCTTTGTTTCGTTTGACCTGGCCCCGGTAGAGGTCCTCCACATCATCTTCGTTCTCTAAAAACCCTTTCAGCTTTTCTATCAGTTCGTCCACAGACTCTACGATTAATCCCAACCGTTCTTCCATAGCTTCGCGACCCACTTGGAGCGTATAAGCCACTTCGTGGAGTGTTGGGGAATGAGAGTCGAGGGACGAGGTTAAATAAGTCAAAAGCTTTTGAGCATAGACTTTAAGTCGGTCTTCATTCTTTGCCGAGAGGATGATTAGATGTTCGTTGTTTTCGGATTTCGAGTTTCGGGTTTCGGATTTGTTATCGAGGTATTCCTCGATGACGAGGTGCGCGTTCGCTCCTCCTGCGCCAAAGGAGGAAACACCTGCTATTCTAGGATATTCTTTGCGCGTTCCATTTAGTTTAAGCAATGGACGAAACCATTCTTTAAGCTCTTGCTGAACCACAAACGGCGTTTGAGAAAAGTCAATGTTCGGATTCAATACTTGTGAGTGCAACGAAGGCACGATTTGGCCATACTTCATTTGAAGCAATACTTTGGTCACTCCCGCGATCCCCGCCGCGCTTTCACAATGCCCAATGTTCGATTTCGCCGAACCTATAAAACATGAGCCTCTCTGTACCTCACTGCCAAACGCTTTGCTCAATCCGGTGATCTCTATTGGATCGCCCAATTTGGTCCCGGTTCCATGCGCTTCTATGTAACTGATCGCTCCAGGTCTAATTCCTGACTCTTTCAATGCTCGGGAAATCACCGTCTGTTGAGCCTTCGGATTCGGAACGCTATACCCGTGGGTCTTGCCTCCATGATTCAACCCGCTGCCTTTGATCACGCCATATATGTGATCCCCATCTCTTTGCGCATCACTCAGACGTTTCAATAAGGCCACTCCAACGCCCTCTCCGGGAATGTACCCATCTCCTCCTTTTCCAAAACTCTCACAGTGACCTCCGCTGGAGATAAACTGTCCATTGCTTAGCATCAAGTACTTATTCGGATGAATCGTGACATTCACCCCACCGGCTACCCCAAGGTTTGTGCGTCCCAGTTTTAAATCCTGACACGCTAAATGAAGCGCGGTCAACGAACTGGAGCACATCGTATCTATACTCATGCTCGGGCCATGCAAATTCAAAACATAAGAGATACGGTTGGCTATGCTCGCATAACTCCCTCCCACCGACAGTGGATTTCCCCGCACACTTTCTTCGGCCGCAAACAGCTGATACTCTCCATACATCACTCCGGCATACACGCCCACTTGACCCCCTAGATACTCTCCGGCTTCTCCCTGTAGATCTTCTCCTCGATATCCAGCATCTTCCAGCGCCATCCAAACATGCTCTAAAAACAAGCGCTCCTGTGGATCGATGAGCTCCGCTTCCCGAGGAGAAATATTAAAAAACAAGGGATCGAACTTATCTACATCCTCGATAAATCCACCCCATTTGCTGTAATGGCGCCCTCCCTGATTCCGATCTTCGGTATAATATTTCTTCCAATCCCAGCGGTCCGGGGGAACCTCGGTGATACAATCTTTTCCATTCCGTAAGTTTTGCCAATATGCGGCAAGGTCTGGGGCCTGCGGATACCGACCCGAAAGGCCGACAATGGCTATATCCAAAGGACCCTCGCCCAGGGGAAGCAATGGTTTTTTCAAAACCGATCCAAAACGACTCCGGCGTGGTTTTATCAGGGATTCTTTGGACATCAAACCATTTTGAGGTGCTACTTCGGTTTTTGAAGACGTCTGTTTTGTTTGATCTATATTCAGGAGCTTGACTAGCTCTGATCGATAAGATCCTAAAAAGTATCGGCTGAGCTCCTGAATGTTTTGATACTCAAAGAAGAGCGTTTTTGATAAAGAACCGAAGGTCTTTTCCAACTCATTGGTCAGTTGCATCACCAGAATCGAATCAATCCCATATTTCTCAAAAGACTCCTCCGCCTGGATTCGTTGAGCCGGCAGTTTCAAGAGTTTAGACAACTGCCTTTTAAAATAAGCCAGCACTTTTTCTTCCAGCGCTTCTTCTCCGATATTTTCTTCTGAAACCAACTCACGTTCTCTCTCCAGCCCCTCTTCCACATATGCTACACCCATGCTTTCTTTGTTCATAAAGGCGTAAAGTTTCTTTACCTCCCCCTCCATTACCAGCACTTGAGAGGCTTCGGAAGATAAGCCCTGATAAAACGCTTCGATCCCGGTGGATGTTTGCATAGCGACCATACCCATTTTTTCTCTCATCATCTGCTCGGTGGCTTCATCCACACCCATTCCCCCTTCTTTCCATAAAGGCCAATTGATCGAAAGGATTTGACCACACCGTTCCTGTGATTCCTCTAAAGAATCTCTATAATGAGCAAAAGCATCAATAAACGCATTGGCCGTGGCATAATCCGCCTGACCCACGTTGCCGATGGTTCCAGCTCCAGAGGAAAACAAAACAAAAAAGTCTAAAGGCAGATCCTTTGTGGCTTCATCTAGATGAATGACTCCCTCTACCTTCGGCTTCAGGGTTTCTTCAAACTCTTCCCGGGTCTTTTTTAAAATGAAATTATCACGAATCACTCCCGCGCTATGAATAATGCCATGGATCCCTTTAAAATCGTTTCGAACCTTTTCAATGAGCCTTTCAACCCCTTGTTGATCGGAAACATCCACAATATGGTATTCAACGTTCACACCTAGGCTTCTCAATTCGTTGAGCTTTGCTTTCTTCGGATCACTTAAACTCGAACGGCCCGTGAGAATAAGGGTGGCCTCGTTGGTCTGTTCGGCAATCTCTCGGGCAAAAATCAGCCCTAAACCACCCACCCCACCGGTGATTAAATAAACCCCTTTTTCTTTCCAGGGGTTCTCTTTGTCGACACGAGCAATTCGCATCTCTTCAAATGTATGCACCAAGCGTTTTTTTCCTATATATCGGATCTGCTCATCTTCCGGGCTCCTCACGTTTTCTTCAAGTTTAGCTACGATTGCCTTCGCCGTTTCTTCTTGGCCTACTGCAATCACCTGACCCATGAGTTTAGGGTTTTCCAAATGCGCTGTCTTTAACAACCCTGAAACCCCTGAAAAAGTTTGTTCGAACCCTTCAGCAGGAACCAACACCTGCAGTAAAATAGGACCTTTAGGTTTGCTCTCCGCTATGTTTTGAATCCGTTCAAACAGCTCCAACCCATACTCTTCAAAGCGTTTCCCCAACCTTTTTTGATCCGACTTCAGTGCTATGAAAGATCGTTCAGAGGCTCTATGACTTCTGGATCCATTCATTTCAGGCAAGCCACACAGGAATACTTGATGGTCGGCATATTCGGGGGAGTTTTGCTTTGGATCAACTGCTTTTTCGCGCCACACCGGCTGCAACATTAAGATCCCTGTCGTTTCAGATTGTTCTGAAACTTCTCCTTGCAACGTTCGGGTAGAAAGGCCTCTGATCTTCACACAGACCTCCCCGTCCTCACCACACAAATCAAGATCCAGTTTCTGAAACTTAGCAGCTGATCTTTCCTGAGCGTACCGTATCCATACCCACATGCTCGATGCGCATGGACGAGAGACTTCAAACTCTTCCAACGCAAAGGGCAAAACGGGTCTAGGATTATTGATATCCGGCATCAACCCGACTGCCGCCTGCAACGAAGCATCCATCAAACTCGGGTGCAGGATGAATTGATCCTGTGTGTCGGACACGGAGGAAGGCAAGGACAGTTTAGCTAAGACTTGCCCCTCTCCCACATATACCTCTTCGATCCCCTGATGGCCCGGACCATAGTCAATCCCCATCCTTTTAAAGACCGCATAGCAGTCATCAGCGCTTAAAACGTTTTGCGTACACGTTGCCTGCAAGGCTTTCAGATCCAGCTTCGGACGTTGAACCGCCGAGGCGAACAACGCCACCCCTTGACTGTGTACGATCGAATGGATTGCGGATTCCGGATTGTGGATTGCGGATTTTTCATCCATCGGAGAGGCCGTGTAGATTTCGTAGGCGATCTCTCCATTTTCTTCAGGGAATAGCCCAATATGGACTTCTTGAGATTGGGCTCCAATAATAATCGGACGGGCCCACACCACGTTCTTGAGTTGGATGCTTGTTTGACCTTCTTCAGTGAATCCAGAGGCCTCTTCTACAGCGGCTCTCGCCATCTCCAGGTAGGCGACCCCCGGTAACATCTTCTGCCCCTTCACCACATGATCTGCTAAGAAAAATTCTTCTCCTGTGAATGTAGAGCTGAACCGCTGCTCCTCGAACGTCGACGTATTCTCATGAACCAACCGATGCAGCCTCTTACTGACCATGCCTTCGCCTTGGTAAACCTCTGACTTCTGATCTCTGACTTCTGTCCGTTCTATCCAGTACCGTTCTCTAGCAAAAGGGTACGTGGGTAACGAAATACGTTGGGGCTTGTCTACTCCATAAAGTTTATTCCAGTCAAAGACGAGTCCCTTCACCCACAAGTCTAGTACTTTGGAGTATTTCCCGCGTTGAATCCATTTATTAATCGTTTCCTGAAATTCTTCATCGGCCGTAAAGACAGCTAGGGTCTCTTTGTTTCGTTTGACCTGGCCCCGGTAAAGATCCTCCACATCGTCTTGATCTTCTAAAAATCCTTTCAGTTTTTCGCCCAGTTTCTCCACCGATCCGACGACCAACCCCAATCGCTCTTCCATGGCTTCGCGACCCACCTGAAGCGTGTAGGCCACTTCGTGGAGGTTCAAGGTTCGAGGTTCGGGAGTCGAGGTTAAATAGGTCTGAAGATTTTTGGCCACTTCTTTCAGTCTCTCTTCATTCTTTGCCGACAGCACGATCAAATAGGGACCTTCTTTACTCTGTGACTTTGGACCTTCGACCTTGGACTCATCGAGGTACTCCTCGATGACCACATGAGCATTTGCTCCTCCGGCGCCAAAAGAAGATATTCCAGCAATTCTTGGATATTCCTTCTTTTGTCCATCCACCTTCAAAACCGGTCTGTTCCAATTTTCAAGTTCCTGTTGAACCACAAAAGGGGTATTTGAAAAATCTATATTCGGATTCAACCTTTTAGAGTGCAAAGACGGGACGATTTGACCCTGTTGCATTTGCAGCAACACTTTGGTCACTCCAGCGATCCCCGCCGCCGATTCGCAATGACCAATATTTGATTTCACAGAACCTATCGTACAGAACTGCCTGTCTTTCGAATAGTGCTCAAACGCTCGAGCCAAGCCCGAAACCTCAATGGGGTCTCCAAGAACCGTCCCTGTTCCATGAGCTTCTATACAGCTTACCGCTCGGGCATCAATCCCTGATCTTTTTAAGGCCTCTAAAACCAATTCATATTGTGCGTTCGGATTAGGAACCGTATACCCATTGGTTTTACCTCCGGCATTTACAACACTCCCTTTTAAAATCCCATAAATGTGATCGTCATCGGCAATCGCTGCTTTCAAAGATTTTAAGACAACCGCTCCCACTCCTTCTCCATCTACAAAACCGTCAGCGTGATCTCCAAAAGACCTATTTTCATTGGTTGAAGAGAGCATCGTCATCGCGCTTAGCCCCATATAATGAATCGGCCGTAAAATCAAATTAACGCCCCCGGCAATGGCACATTCACTCATCCCGCTATACAAACTTTCCAAGGCCAGATGAATCGCGGTCAGCGAGGCGGAGCACGCTGTATCTACCGCCATGCTTGGCCCTTGAAAGTTCAAGTGGTAAGAAATCCGATTGGCCATGGAAAAAAACCTGGTTTGAGGAGCGTACGTGCCATTCATCACTCCCACAAAAACCCCGATTTTCCGACTCTTACAAAGGGTCTCTGGCGTGTATCCGGAGTCTTCAATGCTCTTGTAGGCCTCTTCTAAAAAGAGTCGCTCTTGAGGATCCATTTGTTCGGCATCTCGGGGAGAGATTTGAAAAAATAGCGGATCGAATTTATCCACTTCTTTTAAAAAACCGCCCCACTTTGTATAGATCTTTCCAGCTTTGCCTTTCTCCTCGTCGAAGTATTGTTTCCAATCCCAACGCTCTTGAGGAATTTCGCGAATGCAGTTTTTACTCGTTTTCAAGTTGTCCCAAAACTCATTGACATTTTCTGCTTCAGGATAACGGCCACTCAAACCAATAATCGCGATATCCTCGACTTGAAAAGTAGGGGAAGGTGACTTTTCTTGTTCAAATCCCAATGCAGGCGTCAAACGACGAAATCTTCTCACCTTTGGTTTAGACAAAACCGATGATGATGACAAAGATGCATCTTTTACAATGGTCTTTTCTTCGGAAAGGGGTTTTTGCTCCTCAAATCCGATCTCACGAATCAACGCTTCTTTTTGAGTCTTGATCAGGTGCTCAACCAAAGCATCAATGGTTTGGACTTCAAAAAACAACGTGCTGCTGATATTGTCAAAAGCCTTGCGCATTGCATTGGTAAGCTGAACCACTAAAATCGAATCAATTCCATAGGCCTCTAAGGGTTGAGAAGAATCAATCTGATGACTTTTCATTTTTAAAGTCTCCGCAACCAATCTTTTCAGATATGTTGCGCTTTTTTCTCTCAATGACTCTGAACCTGCTTCTCCGGAAGAAATACTCTTTTCAGGTTCTTTATTTATTAAAGGCTCCTTAGCAATCTCAACTTCTCTGCTTTTTTGTGCAGGAGTACGAGCCACATTCACTGCTTGCTTTTGCCTCACAATCCCATCACTTTGGGACACAATAATCTGTTGGCCCAAGGGGTGAATCTTTTCTGCGGGGAAGAAAGTCGAGATAAATCCCTCTTCTTTTAAAACGCTCCTCCAGGTCTCAGGATAGATGCCTGGAGACCCCGGAATCCGCAACCTCGCGTCCTCATACAACCACCAGCCTTCCAATAGACCAAAGGTCAAATGGGGAAATAGCAATTTCCTGCTCATCTCGTTTACAAGAAGGATCCCTCCTTTATACAGGGCGGCCTTTGCATTGCGCAGGGTTTGTCGAATATTTTTGGTGGCGTGAAGGACATTGGTGGCAATCACAACGTCAAAGCTATCTGGCTTAATGTCTTGGCCCGATAGGGGCTTTTCTACATTAAAGATGTGAGTTGTCAGGTAAGGGGCTTGCGGTGCGTACTGCTCTTGGGCATGTATTAAGAATGCTTTAGAAAGATCCGTGTAGCAATATTCCTGAATACTTTTCTCAAAAGGCCTAAGTTTGACTAAAAGTCCGGCGGTTGTTCCGCCCGTCCCAGCGCCGATTTCTAGAATCTTTATTTGAGAGGACCCATCCTGAGCCAACCGTTCTTGAATATAGCTTACCAATGCACTTCCGACAATGTCATTGAACAGATCGGAGATTACATTGCCTTTATAAATTCCTTCGACCAGCTCCATGGAGGAATTTGGAAATATCACATCGGTCGGTTGCTTTTGACCTGTCAGTATCTCCGGTAAAACTCGCAGGCAGGCTTCCAGCAAAACTACTTTGGCCTTTTTGCTAGGATCTTGGCACCAAAGGACCTTTTGTTTTTCCCATTGACTCCACAACGCTTCAAGATCAGGGGCTGGACCCACCAGCTCATAACGCTCATCGTCCTGTTTTTTCACATAATTCTTAGCCGCTAAAAAAGAAAAGCTCTCCTTCATCCAGCGATTATAACGATCCTCAAACCCTTTTTCAGATTTCAAAAAGCCTTGCACATGGCTTAAAAGAAATTTGTAGAGGAGTTCTTCCATCTCTGGGTTTTCTAAATCCTTGGAGGATAGGCTCTGCTCCCACTTCTCTGCTTGATTCAACAGCACATGTTCAGTACCGCCCAGGGAGGTTGACCGAATGGTTTGAGGATAGCTATTCATCCATTCGCCAGAGTTCACGGGTCCCAACTCTCCTAGACCCTCTTCGTTCAGCGTCTTGAATAAACCCAACCTATCAAATGGGCCATTGAGCAGCTTCCTCAAAGCCTTCATGCCCTCTTCCGGCTCAATGGAGCCAATGCCCATTAGCGCCATCCGATCCTTATAAAATGTGTTGGTCACAACCCCCACGCTTCCCCAATAGCCCCAATTCATGACCTTGACTGCGCACGACATCTCTTTTGATAAACTGTGTGCGAAGGCATCTTTAAACGTGCACCCGGCCGCATAATTGCTTTGCCCTGCAGCTTTACTAAAAGAAATCAAAGAAGAGAAAAACAGCACAAAGTCCAACTGCTCTTTCTCAAATACTTGGGCTAAACATACACTCACATCTATTTTGGCTTTAAGGGCAACTTTGAAACGATCTTCATCCATATTCGACAAACTCGAATCCGACAAAACAATCGTTGAGTGAATCACACCATGAATCTGAGTATGAATTTGTTTAATGTCCCCATACGCTTTTTTCAAGGACGCTATGTTAGTCGCATCAGCCTGAAGATAAGTTGGCGTAGGGCCTATTTTTGATAAAGCATCCAGTTTCTCTTGAATAGCAGAATCTTTCGCTCGCCTGCCAATCCAAATAATCCGGGCCTGGTATGTTTCGAGCATCCACTTACTCCAGGACTCTCCAAGGCCTCCCGCCCCTCCGATCACCACATAAACGCCCGATTGTTGAAACATTTCCCCCTGCTCGTGAAGCTCTCTAACAGGCAGCAATTCCTGGAAGAACCATTCCCCGTCCCGATACGCTAAAGCGTTTCCCTGTGCATCATACGGCACATTGAACATCTCCTCAAAAGGCCACTCTCTACCTGCTTGGAAATCCAGAAGCCGGATCTTCCAATGAGGGTATTCTTTGGCCAGAGAACCCACTAATCCATGAATGGCGGCATGAACAGGATCGACCCGATCAGCATCTCCAATGGCCTGAGTCTGCTCGGTAATGAACGTGCACTTCAAATCCCTGGTCGCGTAATCTAGGGCCAGCAATGCCTTGATGAGTCCAAAAACCTGTAAAACGCCATGCTTTTGCCCGTCGATAATTGTTTGGCTTCCCAACGATGTGAACGGCCATGGGGGAGCTATCCAAATCAGATGATCTATGACCCCTTGTTCGTCTAGCTGTTTGGTGATATCCTCAATCGTTGCCTCTGCATCCAATTCTAAGATGTTCGTTTGAGGATAAAGCCTTTTAACACTTTCTCTTTGTTGCAGACTCCCTCCAATAAGAGTGATTTGACTCTCTTTTTCGTTGAAAACGGTCGTTTCCCCAAGAGAAATAGAATTCCATACCGGGGAGGTCGTGATTAAGCCGACCGGGATTTCTAAAGCGTCTTCAAGAGAGGCTGTCATTTTTGCTCCCGAATCAAGTCCTCCTTTCAGCGCTCGAGTGGAAAGCCCTTTGATTGTCACGCACACACGCCCATCTTCACCACATATATCCAGATCCAGTTTCTGAAGAGTAGAGGATGTTTGCCCCTTGGTATAACGCATCCACACCCACATCGATTCCGAGCATCCGTCTATGATTTCAAGGCTCTCCAACGAAAAGGGTAACATCAAGTTATGTGGCTCAGTTCCACCCCTTCGGCTCTCGATAAGTAAAACAATGGACGCCTGTAAGGCGGAATCCATTGTACTGGGATGCAGTATAAACCGGTCTTCGGTCTCTAATACGGAAGATGGCAAAGAAAGTTTGGCTAACACTTCACGATCACTAACGCAGACCTCCTGTAAACCTTGATGCGCAGGTCCATAATCAAGTCCTAACCGCTTAAAAGCCTCATAACACTCGACGGAATTTAGGCGATGGTGATGAAGTTTTTTCTGTAACGCGGAGATATTTACAGGAGATACCTCAGCCGCAGAAGTAAGAGTAGCTATGCCCTGACTATGCAGAATAGGCTCTTCTCCTGACTTTTTATCGATCGTGTAAATTTCATAGCCAACCTCTCCTTCTTCCTGAGGTAAAAGTCGAAGATGGACTCTCTGGGGCTCTGCGCCAACGTCAATAGGCCTAAGCCATACCACGTTTTTAAGCTGAATAGCATGCTCTTGTTCCTCACTGCCCTCACAGGCCTGTTGAATCGCTTCACGGACCATTTCAAGATAAGCCGCAGCAGGCAACACTCTTTTCCCTTGCACCTTGTGATCATTCAGGAAAAATTCTTCGCCCGTGAAGTTAGAACTGAAACGTTGTTGCTCTAAAGTCGATGTATTCTCATGCAGCAACGGGTGAAGCGTAGGGTTCATTTTATGGTTAGAAGGGTCAAGTCTGGCGAGCGCTTTAGAAATCCAATACTTTTGTTTAGCAAAGGGATAGGCCGGCAAAGGAATCCTTTGTGGTTTATTTTCTCTATACAGCTTATTCCAGTCAATCAAGACACCTTTCACCCAGAGAGCCAGGAGTTTTGAAAACTTTTCACGTTGAATCCATTTATCAATCGCTTCGCCTAATTCTTCATCCGCCATGAAGACCGCCATAGCCTCTTTATTCCGTTTGACCTGTCCCCGATAAAGGTCCTCCACATCATCTTGGTCTTCTAAAAATCTTTTCAGTTTTTCTGCCAGTTCGTCTATGGACCCTACAATCAAGCCCACCCGCTCTTCCATCGCTTCGCGACCGACCTGAAGAGTGTAAGCCACTTCGTGAAGATTCAAGGTCCGAGCTTCGAGCTTCGAGGTTAAAAAGATCTGGAGGTTTTTAGCCACTTCCTTGAGTCGGTCCGCATTTTTGGCTGATAAAACGATTAGATATGGACCCTTGTTTTGTGCCTCTTGACCCTTTCGATCTTTTGGCTCTTCCACGTATTCTTCGAGGACTATATGAGCATTCGCTCCACCAAAACCAAAAGAACTCACTCCTGCACATCTGGCCAGCATTCCCCCCTCATCGTCTTTCGGCGATTGCCAGTCCTGAGCACGGGTCACTAAATAAAAGGGGGTATTCTCAATTTCAATGTAGGGGTTTTGCTCTATAAAGTTAATGGTTGGAGGAAGTTGTTTATGCCTCATCGCCAACAATACTTTCATGACGCCCATAACCCCGGCGGCCGGTTCCAGATGACCGATATTCGTTTTTACAGCGCCTAAACCACAAGAAACGGTTTCAGATAAGGGCTCATCATACTGATTGTGTAATTTTCGAAAGGCTTCCTTTAAACCATTTATTTCTGCCGGATCTCCCAAACGAGTGCCCGTGCCATGCACCTCTATGTAACCCACTTTCGATGGAGGGATCATACTCTCACGATATGCTTCTTCCAGCAGGTTGGCCTGAGCTTCAGAACTTGGAGCCGTCAAGGAGTTCGTAGTTCCTCCATGGTTTTCCGCGCTCCCCTTAATGATCCCATATATCGTATCATGATCGGCCAAGGCTTTATCTAGTGGACGCAACAATAGCAAGCCGCCTCCTTCTCCACGCACGCAACCATTGGCTGCTTTATCAAAGGTTCTACAACAACCGTCTTCGCTCAAAATTCCGATTTCCTGAATCGCACGATGGTAAAATGGGCTTAACATCAAGTTGATCCCTCCTGCTAAAGCAGCCTCGCATTGTCCACTGCGGATGGCTGAAACGGCTTGCAGTAACCCGACCAAAGAACTGGAACAGGCGGTATCCGTTGTAATGCTGGGGCCCTTGAAATCAAAAAAGTAGGATATGCGATTCGCTATGATCGAAGCAGAGACGCCTGATAACGTATGCCCTTCTATGTTTTGATTATAATAACGCGCTAGTTCACCGTAGTCAGAATACCCAACCATGCCAATATAAACACCCATCGATCCAGCCGAAAAATCTCCTGGAATATGCCCGGCATGTTCCAGCGTTTGCCACACCAGCTGCAGCAATAACCTTTGCCGAGGATCCATCTGTTCGGCTTCACGAGGAGATATATTGAAAAAAGATGCATCAAATTCATCGACCTCTTTTATAAATCCCCCCCACACTTTTTGATCCCCAAAAACCTTTCCATATAGATCATATTCAGGATGTGTTTTGGGCAACTCCTCTATAAAGGATCGGCCACTGATCAGGCCATCCCAAAATTGATCCAGGTCAACTGCCTGAGGGACGATACCCCCCATACCGACAATCGCGATAGGGGTACTTAATCTCTTTTCACCAGAGGGAGGGCACTCTGGCTCAAGAAATAAAGAACGTTGCACCGACCTTTCTGCATGCTCTTCTTGTTCCAATGGCTCTGATTGATCCAATGGCTCCGGTGGGTAATAATTATTTAATTCTTCAGGAAAAGTCTCCAATAGATAACCGGCGATACTTTCCACGCTGGAGTAACGAAAAAACAAAGGAGGGTCTATTTTTAGATTAAAACGTTCATTGAGGGCCAGAGCCAAACTCACAAAACGAATCGAGTTATATCCATATTCTCCTAGATGGCTGCTACTCTCTAATCGGGAAGGAGAAGCATTGATAATCGTAGCCGCCAACGCTTTTAACTCACGAGTTATTTTCATCAGCAGGTCTTTATGCCCCGGCTTTATGCCCACACGCTCTTTGGGGGCGTTTTGTTTGACACCATACTGCTCTTTAAGGGTAGATAGAGGAAGCAACGATAGGCTTTTTCGGTCTATTTTCTTATTCAACGTTAAAGGAAATGAAGAGAGGAAGTAAAATGAGGAAGGGATCATATAATCCGGCAGCCAAGGCTTTAAGGCCGCTACGCATTCTCCACGTGAAGGATGCACCGAAGATCTTTGTATTAAAAAAGCAACGATTTGTTGATCCATATGATCTTTTCGCGACGCTACTGCTACCTGATCAACTCCATCCAATCGGTCTTTGACGGTCGATTCTATCTCCTCAAGGTCTATACGGTATCCATGCAGTTTGATTTGGAAGTCGTTACGCCCACCATGCATGATTCGGCCGTCGGCCAGGTAGTGCGCCAAATCCCCTGTCTTATACAACCTCGTGTCTTTTTTAAAGGGATTGGGAATAAACTTCTCGCTGGTTTCTTCAGGCCGTCCCCAATAGCCCATAGCTAAACCATCGCCAGCTATATGCAATTCCCCGATTTCTCCCATGGGAGTGGGCTGTAATTTTTCATCGAGTATATAACACTGCGTATTGGCAATAGGCCTGCCAATGGTGACCTTTTCTCCTGGCTCTATGCGGCTTAAGGTCGACCAGATCGTCGTTTCGGTGGGGCCATACAGGTTCCAAACCTCTCCTCCATGTTTCAGGAGTTTCTCTGCTAAAGCATTGCTCAAGGCTTCTCCACCGCACAAGATGGTTAACCTTTTCTTTCCCTCCCACTTGGCTGCCAGCAGCATTTCCCACGTCGAGGGTGTCGCCTGAATCATGGTGGTATTGCTTACCTCGATTTTTTCTTTTAAACGAACACCATCCCCAACTACCGCATCCGAAAGAACCTCTACACAACCTCCTGTGATAAGTGGCATATAAAGTTCTAACCCAGCAATATCAAAACAAATCGTTGTCAATGCCAATAGACGGACTTCCTCCGTACTTCCAGGCGAATCGGCCATCGAACATATAAAATTGGTCAATGCACGATGAGGGATAGGAACGCCTTTCGGCTTTCCCGTAGATCCAGAAGTATAAATCATGTACGCCATACTATTTGTTATGGTTGATACGGAATAAGCCTGGTCTCTGGAAGATAAAGGAACAAGGTTTTCATCCCGATCTAAAATCTCCCTCCCCCCTTCGTTTAAAACAACATATTTCCACGCACCCCTAGGTAAAGATCTCTTTGAAGCTTTATGGGTAACAACCAATTGGAGCTGAGCATCCTTCAACATATACAAGATTCTTTCCTCAGGATAATGAGGATCAAAAGGAACATAGCTTCCTCCCGCTTTCAAAACACCTAACAGCCCTATCAGCATCTCTAAAGACCGCGTCATAAAGAGGCCCACTCTTTTTCCGCTATGTACTCCTTGTTGTTGAAGATAGTTGGCCAGTTGATCCGTACACCGATCCAACTCGCGGTAGGTCAAGGCTTGATTCTCATAGATCAGCGCAACAGCATCCGGTCGCCTCTTTGCCTCACGGGTAAAGAGCTCATGAACACATTTATTTTTCGGATATTTTTTCGTGGTGTTATTCCATAACTTGATTTGACGCATCAGCTCTTGGCTCTTTTTTGCGCCGATGGCCTTTTTAGAACGGCGGAGAAAAATAGCATCAAAAGCACCATCCGGATATCCCTGCGACCAATCAATTCTAACTTCAAAAGGGAATTCATCTTCTAAACGCCACAGCTCTTCCGGATCAATCCCCCATTCCGACCCGGTTCCTGCCTGTTCCTTAAGCCCTTCTACGTTAAGCGATTCGCTCTGACACGCAACGCCTTTATTTAAGGCCTCGACGACCTGCGCTATACGTCGATTGGGTATGCGAACAAGACTCAATTCTTTACAGGGTTCTTCTTTGAGTAGTTGCCTAATCTGAGCCAGGGAATAGGATTCCGGACACCATTGCTTAACACTGGATCTATTGCTTAGAGGATATATTTTGCTATGTTTTTGATCTAGGCGTAAAATAACATCATAACGATAGTGCGTCATTTCATTAGCACACCGGCCTCGACGAGGAAACACATCGACCTGGGTAATACGTGGAAATATTTCGGGCAAAGAAAGAAAAAATGACGGTTCCAAACAAAGCTCCTCATCCAACGCCATACGTTCCCGCATCTTTTCGTGCAAATCTGTTACAGAAGTATCATCTTCCCGTTGAGAGAGTATAACAGACAGATGAAGGTGCTCCAGAAGCCCTCCATGCCGTATGTCACCAATAAAAATGTTTCCCCCTATTTGAAGGGATTGCATCGCCCCATCTATAACCTGTCTAAAATAGTCTAAGTCGGGAAAGTACATACATACGGAATTCAAAATAGCGGTATCGTATGCCCCTGATTCTACCCCCTCAAAATCATCGGCGCTCTTTGCCGTTAATGAAAGTTTAGCGTAGCTTTCCCCTAAAGATTCAGCGTGACGTCTTATATAGTTGATCGCTTCTTCGGACAAGTCCGTTGCATGATATTTCTTACAAATAGGCAGCAACTCACTGAGGATAATGCCTGTTCCGCAACCGATCTCTAAAACAGAAATTGGGTTAAGGCTTTTTATCCGCGCGGCCGTCGTCTGCCGCCACTCTTGCATATGCTCCGCGGGATAGGCCTCGCCGGTATAGCTACTCTTCCAGCACTCAATATTAAAAAACGGCGTAGTAAACGAATCATTCTTTTTATAGATATGATCATAGACGATCTTCCATTTATCGAGCTCCGGCCCATGTTTTTTCGGGTTAGTTGGCATTATAGTTAGTTACCTCCCAAGTGACACATTCATTATAGCCATAACAGCATGCGTATCAAAAAAGTTCAGAAGTAAATAAGTTTTCTGTAGATTATTCAAAAAGACCTCTTCATCATGGTAAGCATAATCTCTACTTTCTATTTATAGTTGTAAGACCACACCAATTTAACTATGCCGTTATTGGCCTGGTTTGTAAAATATAAATCTCATCTTTATGGATCGGCGAGCTCTTCATGGTTTCGCTGCTCGATTTCCCGCTAGATAAGCCCAGGCTTCTTGAACACTTCTTCGATTTGTCCCCATCCACTTTGATCTAACAGATCTTCACAACAGACTCCTTTTATTCTGTTAGATTTACCCAGCTTTGCTTGGCGTACCAGAGATCGCTGAGAAGAAATTTACTTATTCTTTTTTTCCGTTCTCCGTGAGCTCCGCGCTCTCCTGTTCAAATTCTTCCTTTTGGCGGTTACCATCATATTTTCACTGGGTAATGCACGAATCAAATCATCCTGTTGTTCATTTTCTATACCCGAACCGGCTTCATGCTGGTTATGCCTCTTTTTTCATAGAACTGACTACTTTTTCACCTTCTTTGAATTCTTTTTCAAATTCCACTTTGGCTTTTTTGGGGTTAAAGGTCAATAAGGTGCCACCCGATTCAAAATGTTTGATGAAGACTCTCCCGACCCCATAGGTGGATGCCCCCGAAAAGATCGGCATGGTCACTGTTCCCACCGTCTGCCCTACTAAGGGAATCAGTTTGATCAAGCTCGCCGCTGGCGCTGATAACGTAGATGGAGCAAGCCCACCGAGCAGTGAACCAATCAGATTTTTCCCTATGTTTTTAGAGAACTTTGCCTCGTAAATCTTGCAGATTCTTCGCAACATATTTAGTTGTAAAATGGTTACGGCTACTAGATCAACTACCGGAATCGGCACCAACCCAGCGCCGGTAGTCCACAGGACCGTATTTTTAACGATGTTATCCGCCGCAAGTTCCTTCACACTAACCTCTTGAGTTTCGTCTTTTTTCGTTTCTTCTGCTGTCGAGCTTTTAGGCATGGTTACCCTCCTTTTCTGATTGTTCTGTTGTTATGCTACTGCCCACTTTGTAGTAGTTTTATTCCATTAGTTCTAGACTCTTTAACCCATTATATTAAGACCTGTCAAAAAAAATATCATTCGAGCCCCTTGAAAAACGACACTGCTTCTGCGGCTGCTACAAACTGTTGGATAACAATGCCATGTTTTTACAGAGGTGTTTGTAGTAGCGAAGCCGCGTTATCGTCCATCAATCCGTACTTACTTTTTTGCTTCTATATTGATTTCAATGTGGACGACATCCCCAATGAGCTTATCGGATGTGCCATCATGGGAAACACCGAAATCTTGACGATTCAATTTTGTCGTTGCATGCAAACCGATAACTTTTACCTCCTCCTCAAACGGAGAGTCAACAGGCCCAGAAACTGCGGCACTGAGTTCCACCTCTTTTGAAACCTCTTTCATGGTAAACATCCCTACTAAATGTACGCTGTTTCCATGGCTATGGACGCTTTTGGTTTCAAAGGTGATGGCAGGATACTTTTCAACATCGAAAAAGTCAGCTGCTCGTAAATGAGCATCTCGTTTTTTTATACCGGTATCAATACTCGATGCTTTGATGGTCATTTGAATGGAAAGCGTATCGAGGGTTTTACCATCATAATCAATGGTCCCTTCAAATGCTGAAAAATTCCCGCGAACGTTGTTGATCCCCAAATGTTTTATTTTAAATCCTATATCCGCATGTGTCGCGTCAATATTATAGGTCTCAGCCATACCAGCACTTACACATAAAACACCGATTAATAGAACAACGATTGTTTTATATAATCTATTCATTTTTGCCTCCTTTTTGTTATTCTCGTAAAAGAATAGGTTCTGTCTTTTTACTTTGAGCATGACTCTATAGCCCAGTTCGCCATTTTGCCAACATCTCCTGCTCCAATGATTAATACTAAATCTCCGTCTTGGAACTCTCTTTTGACTCTTTCCCAAGCTTTTTCTAATGAGTTCTCACAGTGTGTGAAGAAACGTTTATTTTTCAAAAATTGTTGATATAGATCCTCTACTGTCCCACCTAAAACAGGCTCTTCAGAAGCGGCGTATACGGGAAGAAGAATGACTTTGTCGACCCCTTCAAATGCAGCAGGGAAATCTTTTTTCAAGGTTCGTGTACGCGTATAGCGATGGGGTTGAAAAACAACAAAAATTCTAGATCGCTCTAGACGCTTTGCGGTTTGGATCACATTTCGGATTTCTGTCGGGTGATGGGCATAGTCTGAAATGACCAAAACACCCTGTGTTTCACACACGATTTCAAATCGACGCCGAACTGGGATAAAACTTTCTAGCCCCCTTTTTATATTTTCCAAAGAACAACCATACTCAAGCCCTACACCTAAAGCCGCCAAAGCATTTACAACATTATAACGACCCGGCACAGATAATCGAATCACGCCTAACGCCTTCTCATGTTGGTTTACACTAAATAAGGTCCCGTCAGATCTTTCTTCTAGAATGCGCCCGGAAATATCGGCTTGATGGGACAAGCCATAGGAGCAGGCATTTTCTCTACCTTTACAGAGAGTATCCCCTTCTGGGTCGTCAGCGCAATAAAAAATCTTTTTACGTACTTGATCCACGAAACCCCTAAAACAGTCGATAAATGACTCTTCGTCCTTAAAATGTTTCATATGGTCAAATTCAATATTCGTAATGACCGCGGTTTCAGGCTGGTAAAATCCTAACGTACTATCGCTTTCGTCAGCTTCAACAATCATCAGATTATCTGTGCCTGAATCAGCCACACCAATTCCATCCTTCCACGATCCTCCGATGCAATACCCCACATCCAAACCACTCGTTTGAAATACATGAGTCATCATAGCCGTTGTCGTTGTCTTCCCATGTGAACCACATATAGCTACCGAGGGGTTATCTTCTAGGAATGTCGCGAGCACAACCCCTCTATGAAACGCGGGAATGCCTTTCTGTTTTGCCGCACGAAGCTCTTCCTGATCTTCTATAATCGCGGTACTATACACAACCCAATCTACATCGGAATCCAAGTGAGTTGGGGAGTGATGGTTAAATACTTGAATACCTTGGTCTTGAAGCCATACTTTCATTTGATTGTCAGATAGATCACAACCCGTAACCAAAAAGCGTTTATCCGCTAAGAGTTTTGCTAGTCCGGCCATACCGATCCCTGCTATCCCCATGAGATGAACATGGCTCTGTTCTTTACGAAGCCAAAAGCGAAGGGGTTTTAGCTGTTCGGCGCTATATTTCATTGAGATGTTGTTACGGCTTTTATAACCAAATCCGCTAAAGCCTCTGAAGCATTATGCGATGAAATCCTGCTAGACACCGCGCTCATTTTCGCTAGACGTTTTGGGGTTTGAAGACAGTCAGCAATATATTCGACCAACCAATCCACCCCCACGTCTTTTTCATCAACCACATCAACCGCCCCTCTTTTTTCGAGCGCTCTGGCGTTGAGGGTTTGATGGTTACGCGTTGCATACGGATAAGGAATGAATAATGCAGGAACACTAAAAGCCAGAACCTCTGCGCAGGTGGAGGCGCCCGATCTACAAATCGCTAGATCGGTTAAGGTGTAGATAGAGATCATATCATGTGCAAACGGAAAAACTTCATGAGAGATTCCATGAGTGACGTAGCGTCTTTTAACGGATGCTTCATCTTCGATACCTGGCAAGTGTATAACGTGGAAAGGATACCCTTGTTGATGAACTTTGCATAAGGCTTGCGATGCGACTTCGTTAATCTTTTGTGCACTACGACTGCCCCCCATAACCAGAATGGTTAATTCTTTTTTGCGGTCAGAAGCAGATGCATTCCGATGACCTGCTGAAGGTGTTAAGCCACGACGTAAGGGCATCCCTGTAACTTGAAGATCTTTACCTTTTAAATAGTATCTTGTTTCTTCAAAGCTAGCGGCCATGGTGGTAGCCCATCTCGACAAAAAGACTACAGCACGACCCGGAATGACATTAGCCTCGTGCAATATAATAGGAATCTTAAGCTTCATAGCCGCTCGAACAGGACCCACCGAGGCATAGCTTCCCATAGCCAATAATACGTCCGGCGGCTCTTCTTTCATGATTTTATAACATCGGCGAGCCGCCCTATGTAGTTTCCATGCAACGACTAAAACCCGAAATGAAAACAATGTTGAAAAACCTTCCGCAGGAATATTCACGATGGGACCAGTCCAATGGCGAACCGCTTCTTGTTCGACATCTTTCCCCACTAACCAGAGGGTGACTTTGTGCCCTCTGTCCCGCAACACCTCTGCAGTAGCTAATCCTGGAAATACATGCCCACCCGTCCCTCCACAGGCTAGTCCAATTTTATAAGAAGAGTTCTTCAAGAGCTTGTCCCTTTTCGTGTATGATGATGCGAAGCACCTCGCCTGCCAAATAAAGCGAACCGGCAATACACAAGACTCCGTCACGTTCCTTGGCCCATGCTCGTCCTACATCTAAAGCCTGCTCTAACGTATTCTTTTCTGCTGCAATACCAACGGCTTGACACCCCTCGACAACTTTTTCAGGGGGCAAACCTCTTTTATGGGGTATATCAACGGCCCAACAATATTTTGTACAGAATGAAAAGGTTTTAATGAACCCTAAATAGTCTTTGTCTTGCATAAAACCTATAATAAGGGCGATGTCCCGATTTTTGCCGATATCTTCCAATGTTGCGTGAAGCGCTTTTGCACCAGCCACATTATGTGCAGCATCCAAAAGGATCATAGGCGCATCCTCTAGTTTTTGACATCGTGCTGGCCATTTGAGTGATTCAAAGCCCTTTTTAACAGCCTGCGCTGTTACGGGTATCTGATAGACCTGTTTCAGGACTTCTAGAACAGCGATAGTCAACGCACCGTTTTTTAACTGATGTGGACCCAAAAGGGAATTCGTGAATGGCCCATAACTACCATCCAATGTCTCTATTTTCATTCGGCGGGTTTCAGGGTCTAGCCCTGACCTTTTTACCGAAACCATTTCCTCTGCAAAAAAAAGAGGGGCGTTTCTTTTTTCAGCAACGCGACGTATAACGTCCATGCATTTAATGGGCATGAAACCACATACGATCGGCCGCCCGTTTTTAATAATGCCAGCTTTTTCAAATGCAATGGCTTCTACCGTTTCTCCTAGATACATCGTGTGATCTTTATCAATACCAGAAATCACTGAGATCAGGGGGTCCACCACGTTGGTCGCATCAAGCCGACCGCCCATCCCTACCTCAATAATAGAAAGTTCGACCTTTTTTTGGCGGAAATATTCAAAGGCCATTGCTGTGACAAATTCAAAAAAGGTAACTTCCCGTCCATTCAATGCTTGAGCCACTTGATCCGCCTGGTGGTCTACTTTTTCAAGCAACCCTTGGAGATCTTTACGCGCTAACAATGATCCCTGCACACGAATACGCTCTCTAAAATCTACTAAATGAGGTGATGTATAAAGGCCTGTGGTCAATCCTGAAGCACGTAGAATGGATTCAAGCATCGCGCAAACAGAACCTTTTCCGTTTGTCCCCGCGACATGAAGAACAGGAATCTTTAAATGAGGATTGCCTAGCCCCTCAAGCAAGTGTTGCTCGACCTCTAAACCGGGCTTTATGCCGTGTACTTGTCGGTGATAAAGCTGCTGCAGAGTAGTTGATAAAGAACCCGAAAAGTCAAGGGTCACCTTGATGACTCCTCTTGCTCCTGCGGTGGGGTATTCATATAGTCAAGCAGCCCAATAATGGTCTGTTTAAGATCTTTCCGGTGAGTCACCATATCTAGCAGGCCATGCTTGAGTAAAAATTCGGGCTTTTGAAAGCCTTCCGGCAAATCTTGCTGGGTGGTTTCTTTAATCACGCGCGGGCCTGCAAATCCAATAAGTGCGTCAGGTTCGGCAATGATGACGTCACCTAATGTTGCATAGCTAGCCATCACCCCCGCCATGGTGGGATGTGTCAGGACGGATATATATGGCAAGCCCGCTCCATGATGGCGTTCAACGGCCCCGCTCGTTTTAGCCATTTGCATGAGGCTCAACATGCCCTCATACATGCGCGCCCCTCCCGAAGCCGAAAAAATAACTGCCGGCAACTTTTTTTCCATGGCACGTTCAAACAGACGGGTTATTTTTTCTCCCACCACCGACCCCATACTCGCCCCCAAAAACCTAAAATCCATTATGGCCATACCGACCCGATGCTTACCCATGTGGGCCTGACCACAGGTGACAGCCTCTTTATATCCTGTTTTTTTAATATTACTTTCAAGCTTTGAAGCATAGGAAGCCGACCCCGTAAACCCCAATGTATCTACACTATATAATTCACGATCCCACTCTTCGAACGTGTCTTCCTCAGCTAATAGATCTAACCTTTCTTTTCGTGATAACTGAAAATGATGATCACATTTGGGGCATACACCATGAGCTTTATCTAATTCCTGTTTAAAGATGATTTCGTTACAGGCAACACATTTAATCCAAAGACCATCCGGGATGTCGTGTTTCCTCACCTTAACGGTAGAATAGTTTTTTTTGCCAAATAAAGCCATAATTAGTTATTTGTTATTAGAAATTCGTTTGTTTTCGTTATTAGAATCGTTGCGACCCTCTTGCAACAGTAACCACTGATACCTCTGATGCACCAGCTTCTTTTAACGTTCGGGCACATTCATTCACGGTGACACCGGTCGTCATGATATCGTCAACCAACAAAATATGCTGATCCTTTACACAAGCCCCTTTTTTAGCTTTAAAAGCTGCCTCTAGGTTAGTAATACGTTCACGAGCTGTCAAATCTGTTTGACTTTTTGTAGAACGAATACGTTTTAACAAATTCTTCTTCAACGGTTTATCTATTTTCGAAGAAAGCCCTTTTGCTAATAAATAAGACTGATTATATCCCCGTTTACGTCTTCGTCGAGCATGTAAAGGCACACATGTCACCATATCAATACGGTCTACATTTAATTGAGCTGTTGTGCAAGCATATATCAAAGAGACAAGATCATGGTATAACCATAGCCCAGCTTGATATTTAAACGCCTGTAAAGCTTTCCGAAGAATACCATCGTACAAAATAGAAGATCTTGCCTTATCAAAGAAACGCGGCAGGGATGTACAAAAGTAACATACATACGCATGATCAATTTTACCGGAAATCGGATCACCGCACAGCGAACAAAATGGCGGCTTCACGAAAATTACTTCTGCCAAACATTCCCAACATAAAAAACCTTCGTCTTGATTGCATGTTAGACCACATCCAAAACACGACCGAGGATAAACAAGATCTAAGGCAGAAAGTTTCAACATACCACTTCAAATCGTTTTAACGACCGCCTCCAGTATAGGACTCCGGCTGAAAAGATCAATGCCATGATCAATGCACTGTAGGACTTCTCAATGATCGAGCTATGCCCAAATAGATACAGATATGAATTAGGGTTTCGCTCGAAAAGGAACTTTCCTGTTCTCATGATAAAAACCCACCCCGCATGCAATCCAATGATAAAATAGATATGATGATGCAGATCATAAAAAACACACATGATCATCCCCATAAAAAAGAGCGTTAAAAAGAACGGGAAATAATGATAGGAAGGGCCCACAAACCGAAACATCGATGGAAACAACGCTAGACCGGAATACCAATGTCCATAGACAACACCTATAGCAGGATTTGGTTTAGCAAAATGGATCACTGAAAAAATCAAGCTAGAAAGAAGTAATCCTCCGCAGTATCCTAAAGGCCGACGTAAAACCCCAAACAAAAACCCTCTAAAAAATGTTTCTTCGAGTACCCCCACGATAAGCGCACCCACAAAATAGCTAGACAGTTTAATAACAACATCGACCGGGAGGACAAGCTTAAGCGTATAGGCATTTAACCCCCACCCCAAAAGAAATAAACCGGCCATCGTCAAACAACCTGTGCTCAATCCTTTCAGTACCTTTTTTAGCCAAGAAATATCTTTTTGAAATCCTAAATCAACCACATGCCCCATGCCCCCGCCCTTCATAAATGGAATGCACCCCAAGATCATCAGAACCAAAAAGCAACGGGAAACCACGCTCTCAAACTCAACATCACGCAACATTTTCAGCCTATCGACATGTCGTCCTAGCCATAGGAGCGCATTAAAAATGGGCGGTGCCATAATCGCACTGAAGATCAAGGAAAAAGCAAACAGCCCTCCAACAGAGCGCAATGATCGCCACCCCAATGGATCACTCTTCTTTAAATCTTTTACGGTATTCATAGGATTATGTTTGACGAGTGTATCACGTTTACATACTGTTCCCACCTGTTTTAAAAAATCAGGTCAATTTAGGTGGGCCGGTAGCTCAGCTGGTAGAGCACGGGTCTTTTAAGCCTGGGGTCGTGGGTTCGAGCCCCACCCGGCTCACCACCTAAGAAGCAATGAGGATTGCTAGTTATTCGTTGTTAGATAGTAATAATTCATATCCCATTAACCCTTCTTACAACCTGCTTGTTAAAATTACCCGCTTTAATGACTATAACATGCTGATTAAAAAATAGGTATGGGTAAATAAAAGATAGTAGCTTTTCAGTTGGGAATGGGATTACAAAGATACGTTAGAGAGAGAAAGAGTGTTAGAAAGATGAAGGTATACTCTACAAGAAGTTAACCCATTCAGATTCTCCGTCAAGATTGGTAGAAGATATAAACGAGATCTTGTTTTCTTCACCCACTACACATGAAGCGGATAATATATTATAATCGGTCAGATGGCTCTCTGAATAGTCTCCACGATACACGTTGTTACATCCCAAGGTTCCATTAATACCCGTTCCTGTTCCTATTCCCACGATATGGTTGTTCTCAATACGATTTCGGGATCCTTGAACTTCGATCCCTGTGGTTGGGTTTTCGATCCCTATGTTTCCCTTTACCATGCAATCACTCGACATCACAAAGCCAATAGACGTGTTGCCCGAAGAATTGTTACCTTGGACAAGACATTGGTTGCCGACTGTAAGACCAATACTGTTTTGTATAAAGGTATCTCCTTTTAAAATACTGTGATCAGAAGATGCGCCACCAGCCCCAATAGAGCTGCCAGAAACCGTACAATAAAGCACTTTACATTCGGACGCGAATTGAATGCCAATCGAGTTATTAGAACTAACGGTACATCCCTTAATAAGGGATTTCTCGCCTGCAAGGATTCCGTGCGTTCCGTTTTCTGTGCTCGTACAGGATGAAACAATGGATCCAGCACCCACGGCAATACCGTTATTATTATTGACCCTAACGGTACATCCGTTTACCATACTATTTGGACCAAGATTTATTCCATACTCTAGATTATTTATGGATGTACTATCGCTGACCATACACGTTAATGAGCTTTTGATACCATGCCCAGCGTTGATAGCAATAAAAGACTCCGTGATGCTTCCACGCTCAAGGTCAATCCCATGCCCGCCATTGAGTTGGCATCCAGCCCCTTTTACAATCGCTTCACCTAATATAAAGATCCCGTTACTGGTGTTTGCTATAGCTGAGCAATCAGATAGTTCACCGTCAATGAGTTGAAACCCATGTAGGCTGTTCGATTCAGCGGATGAATAGGTGAAGATACTTTTTCCTCCTAGAAATCCACTGCGTCCGTTCCCTCTAGCTATGCAGTTTTGTACAGTGGCGCGGTTTATAACAAACCCATCAAGAGAATTTCCAACAGCCATTGAATCCTCGAAGGAAGACTCCGTTCCTGCGCTAAATCCAAAGAAGGTATTTTCACTGGCGATACTTCTCCGTATGAAAGAATGGTTCCCTACCATCACACCACTCAGCGTATTTCCAAACGCTTTGATGCCTGTAATTTGAACGTTCTCAGAAGAACTCAGACTAATCCCTGTAGTCCACGTACGAAAGGTTCCATTAAAGATATCGATATTCTTTCGAGACCCTGATGCTACGACTCCTGGTCTCGTGTTGTTACCCGTTAGGGTAACCCTTTTAGGTCTAGGGTTAGGTCTGCAGAGATCGTAATGCCACCAGAAGATGAGGAAAGATTATCGGTGACAAAATATAAGCCTGATTTAGAGATCGTAAAAGGGAGGACTGAAATCAGAATGGGCGCAAGCTCATTCAAGGCCTTGTACACGGGCGCTGGTTGTCCTGCGGGCGGAGTTAGAGCATTTAACGATTGAAATGCCTCTTTAGAAGATCTATACTCCATGACATGAGTATAGCAACAGCAGAAATCCGGCGGCGTGCGATAGATGCCTACAAAATGTGAATCGGTTGGGCTACCGGTATAAAAGAAACGCTTCACGCCAACGAGCAAGACCGGGCGGATGTAAATCTCTTGAGAAAGCAGTGGATCCAAGAGGTGGCCAAACTTGATCCAAGTCGCCTTGTCTTTATTGATGAATCCGGGGCGAAAACGAATATGACTTGTCTGCGG
>WLWG01000573.1_pt1 | contig 37337 bp, 22 predicted proteins | sample 6712871 | NCBI WGS metagenome assembly WLWG01 (sample SAMN12718693, study PRJNA515312) | sponge metagenome | isolation source: marine sponge | host: Mycale hentscheli | place: New Zealand: South Island, Marlborough, Capsize Point | collected 2003-05-01
TTGCCGGCCCACAGATACAAGCCGGGGCTCAATGCGATGTGCCCATTGTGCAATGGGATTTTTTACCGACTTTTCATGACCTAAGTGGTAGCGAAACAGATCTACCTAGTGAAGTGGATGGTGGCAGCCTACGTGATGTGTTTGTGCGTGGAAACGCGGGCGTTGTCAATCGCCTGGCTCCAGGCATCATCCATCATTACACGTGCCATTACCATCCACCGATCAGTTCCATCATTATCGGTGACTATAAGTTGATGAGACATCTCAACACCGGTGGAATGAAACTCTTCAATATCAAAACGGATTATTCCGAGCAGGAAAATCTTGCAGGGACTATGCCGGAGATGGTTACGTCAATGGACACAATCCGAAACGAATATGTCAAAGATGTTGATGGCGGCACAACCGCTCAGGTGCGTGATGCGCTCTATGATCTCATGGACACCTTTGGAGAACGAGCAAAAGAGGCTTACAGAAAAAAAGTCACATTACTTCGAGAGCAGAACCCGGCAGACCTCGACGCGCAACAAGCACAATTATTGAAACAACTGAACGCAACACTATTTAAGAATGAACTGAATAAGGAAAAATGTCGACGCCAAGCTACAAACGCTTCATGGCGTGAGGGTGTACCCAAAGCAGGGGCTGAAGAATACGTGAAATCACGTTGGGTTGAGTATGCGAGTGATTGACACCACAAGGAACCGATTTGCATTCGGTGTATTGAAACACAAACGGAGACGATAGATGAGAATAATGATCGGCATGTTGTTCGCGATCACCGCGATCACGGCACGTGCAGTTGAGTCACCAAACTTTGTCATTATCTATGCAGATGATCTGGGATACACACAGACAAGTGTTCCGATGATGAAAGATCGTTCTGAATTAGCCCATGATCTTCATCAGACCCCGAGCCTTGAGAAGTTAGCCAGAAGAGGCATGCGATTTTCTAGTGCGTATTGTCCCTCGCCTGTATGCACGCCATCACGTGCAAGCATCCAGTTTGGAAAGACAACAGCGCGTGTCGGCTGTATATCAATCCATGACGTTGTCATGAACAAAAAACAAATTGATATGACCAAGAACCTCTCCATTGCAGAGATGCTGAAGGAAGCCAACGAAGAGTATGTGACAGCTTTTTATGGCAAAGGCTGTACACCGATGGGCTGGTTCAAGGATCACGGTTATGACGTGACCGATTTCCACCATAAACATCCCAATGGGAATGGACATGGTGACTGGTGGGAACCTGCCGAGAAAACCCCAATACCGGATGACGACCCCAAGCGTGTCTTCAGTCTGGCAAAGACTGCCCAAGAATTCCTGAAAGAACGTGGCAAGGATCAAAAACCATTTTTCATGACGATCTCCCATTATGCCGTGCATGTGCGCAATACATCCCTCAAGAGCACACGAGAAAAATATCTTCGCATCCTTGCCACTGAGAGCGGCATTGAAGGTGGGATTCCGGATATCTCAAAATTTGATACGAATGCCCATGAGATGCCAAAGAAACTTCAAGCATTATGGGAAAAAGCCAACTACGCGGCCATGATGGAAAACATGGACACATCGATTGGAATGGTTCTGGACGAACTTCAGGCACAGGGACTCGAGGACAACACCTACGTCATCTTTTCTTCAGATAACGGCGGAGGCCAGAGCAACGCTCCTCTCCAAGGCGGCAAAGCCAAAATGTGGGAAGGTGGCCTGCGCATTCCAATGATTGTGGCCGGGCCAGGCATTGCTGCGAATTCGCAGTGCGATCAACCGGTAGCACAGTGGGACTATTTACCAACAATTCATGATCTTGCTGGTAGTACGGCCGCATTACCAAGTGATTTGGATGGAATTAGTTTGCGACCCGTTTTTGAGCATGGCAACGATGGCAAGCTTGCCCCGCGTGACACCGGTTTTGTTTTCCACTTCCCTGCACACTACACGGTACCAATTACCGCATTCAGAAGCGGTGATTTCAAACTGATGCGACATCTCAATTCGCGCGAAATCAAGCTATTTAATGTCGTAAATGATATGGGTGAGACAAATGACTTGACGAAGCAGATGCCTGAGAAAACGGCAGAAATGGTGCGGCAGTTGGATGCGTATCTTCAAAAGGTCGGTGCATGGACGATGGACGAAGTCTATGCGACCCGTATGGAAGAGCTGGAAAAGTGGACGGCAACATATCAAGCCAAAGTTGATCAGCTGAATCAGCAGTTGAGTGAAACAGGCTTGTCACAAGAAGACCGTCTTGAACTCAGCAAAAAGCTGAAAGAAAGCACAGCAAAAATAAAGCACTGCGAAGAGAATCTTGAAAAACTCAATCTGGATCGAAATTCGGACCTTTGGTTCTAGAAGGTCATAACCAGACAAGCACACTTGGGCTTGATGCGATTTAAATCCATAAGATTCTTTTCCTCAATAGAGGGAATGCCAAAGCGATTTACATGCCGTGCAGGCCAAACCAACTTTGCAAAGCATTACGTTCAATCAATTCGAATCACCCCTTGAAATTTGCTCCCAGGATAATGGCGACCCCGAGACGTCTACTGTATCTTTCTCGTAGCGAATCGTGGTCCATTCACCCTTGAGTGGCAGTCGGATTTCCATCCATTCCCAGTCTTCTGGCAGGGCTGGACACACAAGCAGTTTATTCTCCGGGATGGAATATTTGAGCCCGCCTAACCCTTCAAGATACAGCAGGATTTTGCCTGCATTGAAGTTTGAATATTGGTCTCCAAAAAGCGTGCGGTCACGGCGGTACGCTTCTGGCGCAACAGGAATGTTCCATTCGTCGTGCCAGTTGTAATTACCAATGTGATTAAGTGTTAATTCCGGGGCAACGGAAAGCCCTTGGCAGAACATTCCATCGAGCATGAAATAGGCTGTATCTGGCGTATACCCAAATGAATGATCGACTTTCGTGTCGAACTCCCGCATTGATTGTTTTGACATCGCAAGTGGAAAAAACTCACCAAAGAAACCCTTCTCGCGATCAACTGCCCAGTGCTGCACCATTTCCTCAGCATATTCTTTCGGGAAATACGGTGAACGCATTGCCCAAAATGAGTTTGTCCCAATCAATCCACTCTTTGGACCCGCGAAATACTTTTCTATACCATTCATCTCCCACCGCTGATCAAACATAAGTCGAACATGGTCAGGATCAGTACGCACCAGTGACTGCCAGTGCTTCACATCTGCTTCTTTCCCAAGAACCGACGCCATACGAGCAAGTGTTTCCGCCACCTCGAATTCATTCATCGAAAAATTCGTGAGTCTCTTGCGAAAAAGCTTTTCAAAATGATCTTCATAACTTGCTCGTAGAAACTCTACGTCACCCGTATGCTCATAAATCTGCCACGCACCAAGAACATGCTCAGACATTTCTCCACCGTAGGCACCACTATGCCAGGTGGTCCCCTTGTTGTCAGAAAGCATACGAATGCCGTTGGGCAGTTCACGAAATCGGTTGTTTACAGTGAGGTGCTTCCATGTCAGAACATTTCCGTAGCCGTAGCGAGCCTTATCAGCGGCCCACGCACCAACTTTTATTTGGAACATCGCGTCATAACGATGAAGGCCAAGAAAGTTATTCACAGCAGTCTGGGTGTGGCTCTCCATCTCCCACCCATCGCCTACATCAATTGAATACATCAGGTAGAGAGACCAAAGATAGTAGTAGATATCTACAAACTTGTTATCGGGACAACGAAACCAAGGAATTTCATCATTCAGGAGTTGGTTCATATATGTTGTTTTCTCAGCAAGGGCATCCGCATGATGCTCAATCATGTCATGGGCAGCCTGTATTGCCGTGTCTTCATCATCGTGCATTGCCCAGGAGACAACAGTGCCTTTGGAATCACACGGAATTGAAAACGTGTAGTGCATGACCCCCTTGTCATCTTTCTCAAGAACAAGGCTTGCGAGTTCAGTTGAAGCACTCAGGACCGTAGTCATACCTGAATACACAGATGGGCCAATGCGTTCGGGGCCGCCGGGATCCGGACGAGATTTTGTCGTGCCAGCCTCAGTAATCAGAATCGATCGTTTTGAATCATCAAGCCTGGCGGCTGCCTGCGACGAGACGCTATTCCTCGTAAACAAACTCTGACCGGTAAACTGAAGAGTGACTGGCTTTGACGCAGTGATGATTGAAGCCGCTGCATCATTACTCCCGATAAACTTCTGCTCTCGAATCGTGATGCCATCAAGGTCGTATTCACAGATGACTTGATCGGGCCGCCACCGCATGATGCGTGGCTTGGGTGTCTCATAAGTCTTTCCATTCACGATGACACTTCCATACAACACACGGGTATCTTTGTAGAATTCCCAACTCATATAATCATTGCCAGTACCTGTATTCTCTGTGCCAGTGATCTCACTTTGCACACGCGAGGCACCACGAGCGCGAAGGTCGTGATAGAAGGGATGGGTCAGGCCTATGGTTTCATCCTCAATGGTCCTCCAACTCGCATGAAACCCACCAACGTAGTAAGTCACGTTGCCTGCAAGAAAACCGTGCTTACGACCTTGGATATCGTGCTCAAGACGGCTGCAATAATCTGTGAACGCTGGCCGTTCACTCGCCATGAGCTGCGTGGTGGCTGATAGGTGACAAGCGCAACACGTGACAAAAAAGAGGGCTGCAGAAAAGAAGTGATTAGAGAATTTTAGAATGGGCATAAATCTAGAGCTTGAGGAAGTGGGTAGGGATGACCAATTAATGTAGGGATACTCGCAGAGGACTATTCAGATCATTGCTTTGAGCAACTCGTTTTCCATCAACCCATACAAATAGCTTGCTTTGCATGCCGGGAGTCGTTGAAGACCAATCTTCTTTCCAAAGAATATCGATGTCGTGGCCATGATACCGAAGGTCCCCAAGGTAGAAGAATTTCCATTTTGTTTTTGGGAGCAGAGGGTGAATCTCAAAACTGTCACCATGACTGCCCTGAAACCCAATGAGATCTTCAATGAGCACATCAGGAAATGTTGAGTGAAAATAGTCCTGAACATCACCAAACCCTTTCCCCATTGCGGGCAAACTTTGCACAACGTCACCGCCACCGGGCATTCGGTACCCTCCAGTACGGGGTAGATACCACTCGCCAATACTGCGGCGGCGCCCATGAAGTTCGACATACTGGGTTACATGGTCATACAGAAGCTGACGATCTTCTTCACTGATGGCACTTCGAGTTGCTTTATAGTCCCGGAGGTACTTGGCGTACGCTTTATAGACAACAGAGTTTTGGAAGGGCCATCCGCGACCATTCCAGCCATATGACATCTCATTAAAAAAGTCATGCCGGTATTCGGTGGTGGACATGCCAAACGGTTGCCGGAATCCCATTTCGTCACCGAACTGCTTCCATGCAATATCGTATTGACTGTCATCATGAGGGAGCATGGAGAAATACCACGGTGTGTAGCCGACTGTTTCTCGAACAAGGCTTAACTGATCGACAACACCTCCCGTGTGCAGGTTGTCTCCAGCAAGACGCGAATAGAAAAAGGGGTCATCTAACAACCCACGTTTTTTGTAAAAAACAAAGGCATCCTCAGGTGAAGGATGGTGCCACAGTGATTCAAGAATCTTTTCCTGAAGCTCAGATGCTCGCTTCGTGTAGACATCAGCTTTTTGCCTGGAAGCGTGGTCGCCGTCTTCTGCCGCCTGGAGGGAGTAGAGATTGGCAAGCGAATGAAGATTTCCGTACATATAACAATTCAGTGATGGACGGACCGTAAAACAGTTTGGGTAGCTGTTCGGATTTTTTGTTTTTCTTTCACCGTCTTTATCGATATACCAATCATGATTTCCGCCGAAAGGCTGCGGCTGTGTTTGATAATTATCGAGGTCAAAGGCTTGCGGATAGACAAACGGCTTGCTTTTTAAGCCTTCATTGAATGCTGCCTGCCACCCTTTGCCATCTGTGAAGTACCGCCGCCAGCGTTCTTCACCCTTATAGGGATCTTCCTTGTTCAACTCTGCTGTGTAGTCAGAAAAACTTCCTTGCGAAGCAATTAAACCGAGCGTAGTTGAGATCGTGAACTCATTGGCATCGTACATATCGAGGCACTTGTAGAGACCGTGCGTCGTGGTCTGAGGAGCATTTACTCCGAAGATGAGATCCCAGATTTCCTGATGACGTTCCATGGATGGAAGCAAGCGGTCTCGCCATTGAGCATCGGGGTGTATTTTCAGCATCGCTTCAGAGGCATCAATCATCCAACTTGTGTAATGATGGCTTTGCGGGCGCGGCAGTGTTGAGAGCCAACAATTATTCTGATATTGCATTTCGTGAGACGGTGGACCACTGAGCCAATATTCAGCATACGACTTCAGATACTGAGGATCTCGCATCCACCGAAGATCATAGAACTGGTGCCCTGCAGGAGCAGGGATGGCACCACTGTTTGATGCCCAGCCAGGGAATCCTGGAAACTCCGTGAAGACAAAATAGTTTTTGTTGTCCTCTTCCCATTCCTTGAGATGCTTTGTGATCATCCACCAGCGATAGTTGAAGACCTCGGTGTAATCTTCGTGTGAGCAGAGAAATTTTGGGATCGATTTTTGCAGAAAAGGCTTATTGTTTTGCTTATTAAGCCATCCATCAAATTCAGGTCGGTTCCCGTTGAGGTGCGAATAGCCATTGAACTCATCGACATCATCATCAAGGGTAGCCTTCGCTAATACTTTGATGCGTTGAAGCTCATTGTCAGGATTATCACCTTCAGGTTCTACATCCTTTTGGGCCGGTGCAGAAAACCGGCACCCCAACACCCCCCCAGAAAGCTCGTCATGGAGCTGGACTTCGACACGGATTTTCTGTGTATGAATTGGACGCTCGAACGTCACGTAGTTGTATTGGTCTCTTTCAACACCCGGATCTCTCTCCTGAACATCAACTTCGCTCCATTCATTATCCACCCAGGCCAGAACTCGCCATGACTGCGGAAGAATTTCCTTCCGTTCATTTCTGAACGACGCAGCAGCCTGTGCTTCGTCGAACCAATACACGCCTACAGTTGTTATTTCCTGTGGAACCTCGAACTCATATTCAAACCACTCTGTACTGCCTTTTTTTGGATGAAAACTGAGACGGGGAACTCTCTGGTCCGAAGAAGTCTTTGGCTCCCAACCATCGAGGAGAGCCGCGACCTTGGCTCCATTGACCGAAGTTCGTACGGTTGGAAAGTCACGGTCTTCCGGAAAGGGTTTCGCATGCACCCGATTGGCAAAGTTCTGCCACTCATCGTCCATTGCTGACACAATTTCTGGATGCTGGTCAGAAATATCGTGCGCCTCACTCCGATCATTCGAGAGGTCATATAACTCCCAGTCAATTGGAGACGTACGGTCATTATCGGTAACAATTTTCCAGTTCCCGTTTCGTGAAGCAGAATGCGTTTCGTGTTGCCAAAACAGTGATCGATCAGGTGTCGATTTTCCAGGATCAACAAGATAGGGAAGCATACTGGTTCCCTCCAAGGGTGCGCGTGCCTTGTCTTGATAATGATCCGGGTACTGAATGCCTGCCACGTCTAAAAGAGTTGGCATAATGTCAATAAAGTGAAAGTACGGGTGGCTTATGATTTTGTTCTTTGACTTCAGGCCTTTGGGCCAGTGTGCAATGAATGGTGACGCTATCCCCCCTTCATGGACAAACTTTTTGAATTTACGAAACGGGGTGTTTGAATAGGCTGCCCACCCTTGGCCCTGAGAGGTTGCCCAGCCACTGAACTTCTTCCATTTTTCATAGTTGTCTTTTTGGTAACCAACACCACCGAGTTTGTCCTTGACTGCCCATGCGTCTGTTTCTTTTTCCCCACCAGGAATAAATTTCCCCTTTTCGAATTTTCCTGCAGTGAAGTCATACATCCCTCCCTTGAAATGGGTGCCAAAGACACCCATTTCACCGGAACAGCCATTATCTGAAACGAAAAGAATCAGTGTGTTTTCGTATGCACCCTCCGCTTTGAGCATACGTACGATTCGCCCAATGTTGTCGTCCATCGAGGTGATTTGGGCGTTGTACATGCTACGGCGGAACAGAGTCTCTTTTTTCACATCGTCCGGAAGATCATTCCAGGCTGGTAAACCAATAAGTGTTTTTCCAGTCTGCAGGCCGGGCATGATTGACTGATTATGAAACGAGTCCACAGCAGGTAATTGCTGTTGCTGAGGAACAACACCAAGTGTTTTTTGCCGAAGCAGTTTTTTTTGTCGCATATCATCCCACCCGCTGCCCCATGTTGTGAGCCACTCAGGATCTTCAAACTGGCGTTCATACTCAGCAATGATTTCATCGGGGGCTTCAAGTGGAAAGTGTGGGGCGTTATATGCGAGATAAAGAAAAAAAGGTTTCTCATCTGCATGCAATGCGTCTTCCATGTACTCAATTGCGACGTCTGTAAAGAAGTCTGTCGTATAGAAATCCTGATCAGGCTTATAGGGGTTTTTTAAATTTGTTTTTTCATTGTTTCCTTCGATGAGGATTTTTCCGTCGCGGTAGATATCACAGCCGGCCAAAACCTTCCAGTAGCTATCGATGTGTGTTCGTACAGCAGTCGATCGATCAAAGCCACGATTCTCTGGAAGGGAGTGTGCCGGTGGATCATTGTGCGCAGCGACATGCCACTTGCCACTCATAAACGTCGCGTACCCAGCAGACTTAAGTGCCTCACCAAGGGTTATGCAGTTTTCATTCAGAGAACCCTCATACCCTTCGCCCCAATTCCTGTAGACCATGTGGCCTACACCCGCTTGATGCTGATAGAGACCAGTCAGCAAGCTCGCACGTGAAGGGCAGCATCGAGCAGTGCTGTACATCTGGGTACATCGAAGGCCATTTTCGGCGAGTGAATCGAGTATTGGAGTTGTAATCTCTCCGCCAAAGCAGCCCAGATCGGAGTACCCCAGATCGTCTGCCAGAATCACAATGATATTTGGCTGTTCCTGAGCTATCGCGTCCGAGTAGAACGTCGCAAAAAGAAGAATCGCTGCCACGAATACTCGCAATGTACAACGCATAAATATCGTCCGATTCTATGTTGAAAAAATAAAACCCGATTTTATTTTACCCGGCTAAGCAGGAAACAGAATGAGACGATCCGTACACGTATTGAGACATATTGTCAGGTGTAGCATAGGCTACCGATCGCTGATTCTGTTTTTACAAGCTGAATCCCTTCGCCACGAACAGTCCTTTCTTAGCCGTGAATTTCGAGAACGCGTGAAACGCATGTGCTTCGTCTGGTTTTAACGTTGCTGAAGAAACATTCTGTTGGTTGAGGCTGTCTGGAAAGCACTGCGGTTCCACATGGAAACCTTCACTATGAATATATGGCTTACTCGACTTTCCTTTCAGCCACCCATTCATGAAGTGTTGCAGCAAAACTAAATCTCGGATTCACTCGTGCGGACTTCAACAAACCGACCAGTTGGTGATCGATTTACTCAAGCAGCAGGCGTTAACTCACCGTCCCTGCTACCTTTGTCCAGCCCCAAATGAGGATCGCAGCCGCGGCAGAGTAGTCGTTGTTCGCGTCTCTCTCCAATGTTGCGACTGATATTGGTGAGAGATTGATGTTTGCTGCCTTCAGTGGAAGCATTCCTCTTTCCAAACTGCTGAACTTCATCCGGCCCAGGGGCTGCATAAGCGGGATCTTTCGCGCGGATATAAACTTCACCAGTGTCGAGCACCCGAACATCAAGCGGCACGATGGTAACTCCTTGTTCGTTGATTGTCCTGGCGTTATCACCAATATTACGTGACACGATACCGTCTCGTGATTCAGGCGGCGCGTTCCCATTAAAAAAGGCCGTACACCACCACTGGCCGTTCATATCCTTAAAAGGTGTCCCGTGACCAAGGAAGCGCCCGGCAAATTTGCGCGGCCCATAGGGACCAGTGATCTTGTCGGCGACGCAGTAATAAAGATTGTATGACCCCTTTCGTCCTTGATCAGTTGACCATGCGGTGCCCAAGTGAACGTACTTGCCGCCGATTTTGATCATGGTCGCTCCTTCGTGACCGATGTGACTGATGGGTTTGCCGTCTGGCCCCGGACGAGAACCAGCGGGATCAATTCGTACCGGCTCGGCCGTATAGCTGGTAAGGCTATCGTTGAGAGGAGCAATGAACGTGTTGTCCCACAACAGATATCGCCTGCCATCATCGTCAGTAAAAATCGAAGGGTCGTGTCGCTGCCCCATGTTGCCAGCCATCGGGTGCGTCCAAGGGCCTTGCAACTCAGCACCGCTGGTCAGTGCCAAACTAGAGTGTTTCTTGGGGCAATGCACTAATGCCCAGCAGCCTTTGTCTGCCAGCCAGTGTACTTCCGGTGCCCAGATCAGACGCTTCGGGATTTTTTTGCCGCTCTTTGCCCTCATCGTATCGTCGACTGTAAAAATCGGGCCTAAAGATTCCCACTGAATCAAATCTCTACTACGCCATAACCGAACTTGATGACCAACAATGCTCTCTTCACCCAATCCGATGTTGTATGGATTCTTGGCTTCCCGAGGATCATTTTCGTTTGGCTGCGTGCCCGTCAGATAGTAATACTTCTTCTCGGGACCGATCGAGATATACGGATCGCGAATCCAACCCGATTTGATGTAGAGCGCCCTGTCATGTGACTTGAGCCCTGCACGGATTGTCTCGGCGTCCATCACTGGGACAGGTTTTCTGCCTGTAAGAACTTCGACGAGGGCTTCTTTCCTTGATTGTTCAGCCTTAGCCGCTGGCTGCTGATTTTTGGCTGGCACCGTTATGGCTGCTGGTTTGGACTTGGATTTTCGACGAATCGGTTGCGGATATTTTGCCAACGTCTTTCGTAAGCCCGCGACAATGTCTGGATTGTCTGCGGCAAGGTTATGAGTCTCCTGTGGGTCGGTCTTGTAGTCATAGAGTTCGTACTCGGCGGACTCCACTGGTTTACCGACTTGTCGCCACTCAACGAGGCGGTAACGCTGCGTCCGAATGGCTCGCCCGAGCTTTTTCTTGGGGAATGCATGGTATGCGTGGTCTCTTACGCGGACATCCGGATTTTTCAACACAGGGACAAGACTTACACCATCCATCGGTTGCGGCACGTGCGGAGGAGGCAGGCCCGCCAATTCTGCCAGTGTCGGGAAGATGTCAACACTTTCAGTGAGCTGTCGTGTGGATGATCCCGGTGTTGTAATGCCGGGAGCGGTGATAAGAATCGGTATACGGTTGGCCTGCTCGTAATTCGTATGCTTGGTCCAGATGCCCAGATCACCCAGATGAAAACCATGGTCGCCCCACAAAACAATGATCGTGTCATCAGCCAGGCCCAACCGATCCAATTCATCAATCACTTTGCCAATCTGGGCGTCGACGAAACTTGTGCTGGCGTAATAGCCGTGGATCAGTTTGCGTTTTACATCTTCCGGGATCGTAGCCGGATCTCCCTTGTCTGGCACAGGATAGTAATTACGAATCTCACCACCACGTTTGCCCGCGACCGAGGGAGCATCAGTGGGCAGCTCCTCGAATTCAGGCATTGGCAACTTTGCTGGATCAAACCGGTCCCAATACTTCCTTGGTACGCACAGCGGCAAGTGTGGACGAGCGAACCCGGCCGCGATCAAGAACGGTGTGCCATCTTTGATACGCCGCTCTTTCGCACGCCGCAATCGCTTCATCGTTTCGGCAGCAACACGACCGTCAGCATACGCTACGTCAGCGACGTCTGGAGATTCAAAGGCAGCGCCCCGCGGTAATGAATTCACTTGATCGAGCTTCTGATTCGTAAAAAATGCTTCCTCGCGAGTCAACTCGCCCCCATTCGAACTGGCCGGATCGAGATACTCAATCACCTTGTCGTGATAGTGAGGTACGCTGAACGATTCTGGATCGCCTTGATTCCCGTGCCCAACATGAAAAACTTTGCCAAGCGACTCCGTGCGATAACCACCGTACTGGGCAAAATACTGCGGCAATGTGACGGCTTCGGGAAGGGCTTGTCGCAGTTGACTGCCAAGTCCATAGAGACCCGTCGACGTCGAATGCGAGCCTAGCATCAACGTAAACCGCGACGGTGCGCAAACCGCTTGATTGCAATACGCCAAATCAAACCGCATCCCGCGTGCAGCCAACGCGTCAATATTCGGCGTTTGAGCGATTGAGTCACCATAGCATCCCAGCGCTGGCTTCAAGTCATCGACAAGAATCAGCAGCACATTAGGGCGGTCATCACCAAAAACGAGACTGCCGTTCAAGAGCAGGATCGAAAGAAATGCTACGAATGCAAGACAACACCGAAATGTTTGCCTTTGCATTATTTTCATATGGTCATTCTCGTGATGATTATTTTGTTGAAAACTTGAATACCGTCTTCGAATCATACGTTTCACCCGGTTTCAGAATTGTTGATGGGAAGTTGGGTTGATTTGGACTGTCGGGGAAGTGCTGTGTCTCAAGACAGAATCCACCACGATGAACGTACGGCTTACCAGACTTACCCTTCAGTCGACCATCGAGAAAGTTACCACAATAAAACTGAATGCCTGGTTCGGTCGTATAGATTTCCATTACGCGGCCAGATGATGGCTCGAGAACTTGCGCAGCCAGCGAGAGTTCATCTTCTTTGCCGTCCGTGTCAAGAATCCAGTTGTGGTCATAACCAAGCCCAAAGACGAGTTGCTCGTTTTGCTGGCCTATATCGCGACCGATAGCTTTGGACGTAGTAAAGTCGAACGGAGTTCCAGCGACAGTGGGCATCTCACCTGTCGGAATCAAACTCTCGTCAACCGGAGTAAACTTCTTTGCGTTGAGCATCAATTTGTGATCAAGAATCGTACCCTGGCCCTCACCCTTCAAGTTGAAATAGGTGTGCTGAGTCACGTTCACCGGTGTCGCCTTATCGGTCGTCGCGTGGTAGTCAACAACAAGCGAGTTATCATCAGCCAACGTGTAGGTAATCTTTAATTGCAGATTGCCTGGGTAGCCTTCTTCCTTGTCTTTGGCGAGGTATGACAGGGTCAATGATTTACCTTCGACATATTCATCAACGGTCCAGACAACTTTGTCGAACCCGATGGCTCCACCATGCAAATGGTTCTCGCCATTATTTTTCAGGAGCGAGTAGGTTTTGCCGTCCAATGTGAATTCACCCTTCGCAATACGATTACCATAGCGGCCAACGACGGCTCCAAAGTAGGGTTTATCGACAGCATTGATATAGTCCTCCACACGGTCGTAGCCAAGTGCCACGTCGGCTCGCTTCCCGTTTCTGTCGGGAACGATGATTGACGTGACAATCGCACCATAGTTGGTGACGCTAACCGTCATGTCAGATTCATTTTCCAGCGTGTAGAGTTTGATCGAGTCGAAATCCTTCACCTGAGCCAACGCAGTTGAGACGAAAAGTATCACGCAAGCTACCAGCCTGCAGAAAAGAGTAAATAAACTCCTGGGACGACGAATAAGTTGCATCTCACTATATCCTTTGGGATGGGAATCTTTAGTTATTGATTGTGAAAAGTACATCGCAGGCCGGCAGCCTGCACTACATAGCAAAGTAGGCGTAAATGGAAATGGCACACAAACAAAGCATCGCGCCAACAATGGGTGCGGGTTTCCACGGAGTCAAATCAACGGCCTGCACATCAATCTGTTCGTACGCGGTCTCGCGACGAAAACCAAGCTGCGACAACACAAGTTGAAGTGTGACCAACAGAACGAATACAGCGCCCATGTAATGAAACGGACTGCCAAACGTGCTATCCAGCCAGCCACCCTTACCACCGGCAAAGAACGTGCCGAGTACCATGAAGAACAGTCCTCCGATCAACGTTACCAACGCCGATCGTCCATCTGCCCAGCGATTGAATAGGCCAACCAAAATGACAGCGGCCAGCGGTATGAAATAGACACCGTTCAAACCTTGAAAAAAACTGAATACTCCATCACGTCCGTAGAACGCGAACGGTGCGGCGATCACAGCCAGTATGGCAACGACGAAACTGCAAATTTGCCCAGAACGTCGAACTTGGCTGCCTGTCGCTGACGGGTTGATGTACTGCTTGTACACGTCCAATGAAAATAGGGTTGCTGCAGAATTCAGGACCGAATTGAACGTCGAGAGAATTGAACCGGTCACGACAGCAGCGAAAAAACCAAGCAACCAATTTGGTAGCACTCGCGCGACCAACGCACCGTACGCTCGACTGGTGTTCCATGACCCATCATCGGTCACTCCAACCGACTCAATCATCTGCACGTCTTCCGCTGTAACAACCAGATAAGCCGCCGCGATTCCGGGCAGCACCAAAATCAACGGTGCGAGGATCTTGAAGAACGCTGCCAGCAAGACACCTTTTTGACCTTCAGCCAAGTTCTTGGCACCAAATGTTCGTTGGATGATTTGCTGGTTCGTCGTCCAGTAGAAAAAGTTCAACAACAACACGCCAGTGAATAATGTCGGCCAATGAGTTGACTCGTCCGATGTCCCCAGCGACTGAAATGCATCGGGGTCAGCAGCTTCGATCTTCTCGAACGCACCCATGAATCCGCCCTCACTGCCAGCAATCAACTGCAACGAAAAGAACGTAATCATGAGACCACCAACGAGCAGTCCGGCGCCGTTGAATGTGTCGCTGACTGCGATTGCTTTAAGCCCACCAAAAATTGCATAGGCTCCACCAAGCGTAGCAATGAAAACCAACAACATCCAAATCATTGTCAGTTCGTCGACACCGAACTTCACATGCAGGCCCAGCATACCGTTGAGGCCATTAGCCCCCAAAAATAAAACAAACGGCAGCAAGATCATCATGTACGCCACGATGAAGATTGCGGCGGTAACCGAACGAACAGAGCGGCCGTATCGCATTTCCAGAAATTGCGGAATGGTCGCAATGCCCGACTTCAGGTACCGAGGGAGAAATACTAGTGCCAATATGACCAGCGAAATACCGGCGACAACTTCCCAGCACATGACCGACAACCCATCTTTGAACGAATCTCCGTTTAAGCCAACAAGCTGTTCCGTCGAAAGATTCGTCAGTAACAGCGACCCAGCGATGAAGATGCCAGTCAAACTTCGGCCTGCCAAGAAGTAGCCTTCGTCGCTCTCAACATCGCTGTTGCGAGTAATCCGCCACGTGAGAAATGCAACAAGCGAAGTGAAGCAAACAAATGAAGCAATTGTTAAAAACAAGGGAGCCGCCTTTGCTAATGTATCGAAACTGGTGATGAGTAAATTCGCCTGACCGACAGGCTACACGGATTTCCTTCAATCGCTATCTATTTTTCATAACCATGGGGATGATCAGAGTGCCATCTCCATGCGGATTCAATGATTTGTGAAATTTTTGGGTGTTCGGGTTCCCAACCAAGGTCAATGCGCACTTTGTCGCTCGCTGCGACCAGCGTGGAAACATCTCCTGGCCGCCGCCCGACGACTTCACTGGGAATGGGATGGCCCGTGATCTTCCGGGCTGTATCGAGTACTTGCGTAACGCTGAAACCAAGCCCGTTCCCCAGATTGTAAACGTGTGACTTTTGATCAATCGCGTGCAATGCCAGCCTGTGTGCCTGAGCAAGGTCCGCCACGTGAATATAGTCACGAATACACGTCCCATCGGGAGTATCGTAGTCGTCGCCAAAGACCTTGATGTCCGTGCGCTGCCCCAGTGCGACCTGAAGCACTAAGGGTATCAAATGAGTTTCCGGGGCATGGTCTTCGCCTCGTAATTCCGTCGCACCTGCAGCATTGAAATAACGCAGTGCAGCGAACCGTAGCTTTCCAGTTCGATCGAGCCAGTGAAGCATTCGCTCAAGAATGTACTTGGATTCTCCATATGGACTTCCTGGAACAATGCATTCTTCTTCGTCAATCGGAATTGTCGCTGGGTTGTCGAACAGGTTGGCTGTTGATGACAGAATGAATCTTTCGATGCCGTGCTCAACAACACTTTCTAGCAAGTTCAGTCCATTACGAACGTTGTCACCTAAATAAAGAAATGGGGACTGCATGGACTCGCCCACCAACGACTTCGCTGCGAAGTGCATGACCGCATCGGGACAAAATTCAGTGATCGCATCGTCAATACCATCACGGCGAGCCAAATCACCTTCAATAAACTTTGCGTCCTCGTGGATCGCTGCGCGATGACCTTGCGAGAGATTATCAAACACAGCGACTTGATTCCCGGCCTCGATTAGTTGCTCGACAGTTACGCTTCCGATGTAACCCGCTCCGCCTGTTACCAGCACTTTCATTGATCGCACTCCGATTCAAGATAGTGGGTACTTGACACGTTTCGCAGCCGGACAGCAGCTTGCTCAGGAGTCACGTCACGCTGCAGAGAAACCGACATCCAATTTCCGGTTCGTGAGTTAAATCGCCTATGGGAATGTTCAGTTGTCATGGGCATTTCTTTTGATCAGATGAGCACCGATCGCCGGGCGGCTTGTGAAGGAACTCCCTTGGACACCCGTTTCATTTTCATACCGCGTCAAAATTCTTTCGCGTATTGCCTCTGCACGGTCCGAACGCATTAATGTGACGATACAGCCACCGAAACCACCGCCCGTCATTCGTGAACCATAGACACCGTCCTCAGAACCTATCTCGCGAGTGATTCGGACCAATACATCGAGTTCAGCACAACTGACTCGAAAGTCTTTTTGCAACGACTCGTGACTGGAGTACATCAGTTCACCGACTGACGCCCACTGACCGTTTGCAAAGGCTTCGGCTGCATCCAAAGTCCTCGCGATTTCGGTTACGACATGGCGTCCGCATGCTAACTCGTCGTTGGTCAGCCGGGTGCGTGCGGCATCAAGGTCCGTCAACGTCACATCCCGCCAAGACAGCAACCTCAATTTTTCTAACGCTGACTCACACTGACGTCTTCGTTCTGCGTACTCACCGCCTGTCAACTCATGTTTGACGTTGGTGTTGGTGATAAGTACCGAGACGTCTTCCTCACGAAACGGAACTGTTTGTATTTCCTGACTGATGCAATCTAGCAACATCAGTTCATTAGGCATGCCGAACACGCTGGAAACCTGATCCATGATACCGCAGGGCATGCCAGCAAAATCATGCTCGGCACGTTGACAAAGAATCGCTTTTTCCAATGGCTCCAGCTGGTGATCCGTAATGCCCTCAAGCATGGTCGCCGTTGCCACCTCCAAAGCTGCACTGCTAGACAACCCACCACCGCGTGGAACGCTTGAACCAATTACCGCTTCGAATGGTGGGACGTTACAGCCCCCTGATACGAAACCGGCAATAACGCCCTCAAGGTAACGTTCCCACCCGGAACACGTTGGCCGGAACGATGCACCGATCGGAATGTCAGCGCTTTCCTGCAAGTCGCTACTATAGAAAGTTGCGTGTTCTTGCGATGGATCAGAAGATGGAGCCGCCGCGATAATCACGTAGCGTTCGATTGCCATCGGAAGAACAAAGCCATGGTTATAATCGACATGCTCGCCAATCAGATTCACGCGGCCAGGAGCCGCGGCGACGACCGATGGCGCGTGACCAAATCGTGATTGAAATTCAGTTTCTACTCGCTGACGCAAATCTTTGAACTGCACGGCAGCGGGCAACGAAGTTGGATGGGATAAATCTGTCAACGAACCACCACTCGTCTGAAGAACTGACAACGCACAATTAATTCACAACAAGAACCATGATCCACAGTTCAGACCAACCGTCAATGAGACAGGTCGTCGAGCTGCTGAACTATATTATCACATTTCTTGCTAGCGACTCGATCCATCGGAACACTCGAGAGCACCCACTTCTCAACAGAGTCTGCTACGGCTTGGCTTGCTTGCGAAACGTCCCGATCGTCATGCCTGTCACGCGCTTAAAAACAACATGTAAGTACTCTGGATGCTCAAATCCGCACAACGCGGCAATTTGTTCGGCGGAAAGGTCCGTGGAAATCAACAACTCTCGTGCACGCTTGACCTGAACAAATCGAATCTCTGCTTGTGGCGTACGTCCAAGATATTTTCTCACTTGTCGCTCAAGCGTACTGCGAGAAACTGAATTATTACGAACCACCTCATCGACTGTAAGTCCGCGGCATGCGTGTTCACGAATGTACCGTAACGCTGCTGCAATTTCACGATCATCAATTGCTACCACGTCGGTCGATTGACGCGTCGCTACACCAAGTGGCTCAATCAGCTGAACTTCGGACAGAGGCGACTTCCCATCCATCAGCCTCGCCAAAACTTCTGCCGCGCGAAACCCAACACCCTGGGCGTTAGGAATCACACTCGTGAGTGGCGGTGAACACATGCGGCAAAGCAATTCATCATTGTCGACTCCCATGACTACAACCTGTTCGGGAACAGCCATATCAAGTTCATAGCAAGCGTCAATCACTTGTTGTCCACGAATATCATTACATGCCATGACCGCAAAAGGAGGCGTCAACGAACGCAGCCAATCCGCGATGCACTGCTGCTCGTCTTCCCAGTTTCGTGCCGCTCGACCTTGCCAAGCAGAATTGTATATCGAACACTCGCCTGATGATTTTTCATCAACCATCCTGATGAATGCATCTTCACGACGCTTCGACCATGCCTCACCGTTGTATCCACAGAAACCAAAACGCTCAAAACCTCGTTCCAGCAGATGCTCTGCGCCCATGCGTCCAATTGCTGCGTCATCGGAACGAATTTGAGAGAACTCAACATCACCTTTCCGATCCGTCAACTCAACAAATGGCACACCCGTATTTGAGATGGCATCAAGCAATCGAGGCGTCGTTGCACGGGAAATAATTCCGTCACCCTGCCAATTGTTCAGCCACGACGGTGGCTGTTTGAATAGGTCTCGTTGCTCTAAAAACACTGACCAGCGATCGTGCATTCGCATGTACCGCACAATCCCCGCAAGGAGATCACGCCCGTAGACACTCGACGTCTCGATGATTAATGCCACATGCCGTTTCATATCTCCAGCCTAATCGATGGCAACCCAATTAATCACGCATGCAGGCTGCCAACCGATTCAAAACGAGTCAAACGGTCTTTCAACTCTTCACCGAAAAGGCACGACCACTGGGATGTTGGACCCATAAATCGCAGGAACGTTACTAAGACTTCCGGAATTACCCGGTGCATAGCCCTGTAAAAGCGTTTCACCGACCAGCCGGAATTTCATCCAGCATATGTCCACCCCTCGTCACGCTTCGACACGACGTGGCATCGCGTCGCAACTCGCCAGAGTGCTTTCGGAATCGGTGTCGGATCAAAACGATAGAGATCAGGAAAGTTTTCCCGCAAGGCACGTGTTGCCTTGGCCGCGTTATAGTGCGGGATTCGAGCGTCCATGTGATGCGCGACGTGCGTGCTACCAATGTGATGATGCATGAAATTAAGTATAAATCCGTACGGCCGGTCAACCGTCATGAAGGCTCCCTTTACCCACGTCCACTCCTCATCGTCAAAGTGTGGAACATCAACGTCAGTGTGCTGAAGCCAGGTGTACAAAACCAGCCAGAAGTTGACCACCAAGTAGGGGCCAACGTAGAGCACGAGTACCGGAAGAAAACCTGAGGAATACGTCCACCAGCCAAGCAGGCCGAGCGTGACGAGAACGCCGACATCGGACAGCCAGACTTTGCGACTCCATCCTCCGGGAAAGAGTGCCGCAGAGAATGGCCAAGCCGGCCAGAAGTGATTCGTAGTACCCCGAGCCGGGCCACCCGTGGCGCCGGTCAACAGGTAGAGGGGCCATCCAATCAAAGAGTTGGCCGTGATCAAGACGATGGCAAACGCTTCTTCACCGATTGTTTCCTGCCACCATAGCCGGGCTGCACCGCTGGGTGTTGTGTCACGCCTTGGCACATGTGTTTCACCAATATCGAGGTGATTGGTGCGGGCATGGTGTAGGGAGTGGCTGCGTTGCCAGGAAAAATACGGAACGAGCAAGGTACTGTGCAAACAGTAACCGATCATATCTTGTAGCCAGTTGTGTTTTGTAAACGCTCGATGACCACATTCGTGTGCAACAACCCAGCAACCCGTGCCGGCTGTTCCAGCCACGATGGCGTAACCAAGCCACACAGGAAGCCAAGACCAGGTGAGCGGAATGAACAAATATGCAAGAACTCCACTGCAGATCGTCATCGCCAAGGATATGAACAAATAGAGTGACGATTTGAACAAATTACGATCGAAGCATTCTGCAGGAATGGCAGCGAGTACTTCGGCTTTTGTCGGATACCGTTTCTGTGTGGACGCACGAGAGGCTTCGTCGTTGTCAGTGGCTGCCGGTGGCAGGGGATCTTCTAGAACGCAAATACTCGACACGACAATCCTCTAAAAGTGATAAAGATCAAATGAAAAGGTCGACCCCTAGCACACTTGTACCATTGGTTGCTGAAGAATAGCCGAAATGCGACGGCAGACCAACGAACAGATTTTTCGACCTCAAAAAACCGTGATGAACAAACAGCGACCGGCAGACGGCCCATCAAAACTTCTTTCACGAGGCGGTTGCGGCCGAAGCACGAAAACCCAAGAAGTCCACTTGAGCCACGAACTGAGCAGCTATCTAGAAGGACGACGATCAAACGGACGGAAAAATATGAAAGCTGAATACGTTATTCGGCTGCTCTTCAATGATGCGGGTTTTTATTCGATGTATTCTAAGGCCCTTTACACTATTTCTTTGTTTGGTGGGCGTTCCCACCGCGTGCCTTTTTACGAACAAGAGGAAAATTGAAGTCCGGTGACTTGGAAGCAGTCCGCGCATTTCTAATCTGTGCATTCATTTTTGCCACGACATCTGGATGCTGTTCAGCAACATTTACCGTTTCGCCTGGGTCTGCTGAAAGGTCGAAGAGTTCCAGAGGTGAGTCTGGGTTGACTGCAACGTTGTAACGAACTGCTTTCCAATTGCCCTCCCTCATTGCAACACGCCCTTTCTTTTCGTGGAACTCCCAGTAGAGATAGTCGTGCTCTTCCTGCCCCTGCTTACCAAGTAGTGTCGGCACGAACGAAACACCATCAACGGTTTCGGGAACTGGCTGACCGGCCAACTCAGCAACCGTTGGCAAGACATCCCAGAACGCCGAAAGATGGTCAGTTTGTGTTCCGGCTGGAATATGCCCCGGCCACGTTGCGATCATTGGCACGTGAATGCCTCCTTCGTAGAGGTCACGTTTGAACCCTCGCTGGGAACCGTTCGAGTTGAAGTAGGCAGGATCGTGCCCGCCCTCCTGATGTGGGCCATTGTCGGAAGTGAAAATAATCAGCGTGTTGTTGGTAATCCCCAACTCTTTGAGCGTGGCGACGAGTTCACCGACGTCCTCATCAATCACCTCGACCATTGCAGCAAAAGCGGCGTGTGCCTCGGGCTGCGACCCATAGGCAAATTTACGATAATTCGGACCTGAGTCGGTTCCTTCGTAAGAACGTTCTGGCAGGAATTTGCCGCGGTACTTTGCCATCTTTTCTTCCGGTGCGAACATTTCGGCGTGCGGCTGAACCAGAGCGTAGAAACAGAAAAAGGGTTGGCTTTTGTTGGCTTCGATAAACTTAATCGCCTGATCCTGAATCAGGTCAGGGGCATACTCCTGTGTTTCTGTACCGAAGTTGCCCCACAGCATCTCGCGGTGGTTATCGTTCCAAAGAAAGTAGGGATAATAATGGTGCGCTTGCCGCTGGCAGTTGTAGCCATAGAAGCGATCGAACCCCATCTTGAGTGGCTCACTGACACTGCCCGGCGCACCAAGACCCCACTTTCCGAACAGGCCCGTTGTGTAGCCGGCTTTACGGAACATGTGCGCCATGGTAACGGTATCGGCCGGCATCGGCTGCTGCCCCTCCGGCATCAATTCGGAATTCCCACGCACCACTGCATGACCGATGTGTTTACCCGTGAGTAGCGCGCAACGCGACGGAGCACAAACGGTACTCCCGGAATAGTGCTGCGTGAATTTCATGCCTTCTTTTGCCAAGGCATCGATGTTCGGTGTCTGAAAATGCGTCTGACCGTAGCAACTCAAATCACCATAACCGAGGTCGTCTGCCAAGATGTAGATCACGTTGGGTGGAGTATCTGCACGTACATCACTAATCAGACCCACCGCTATCAACACCGCTATCAACATCGCTATGAGTGCTTTTTTCATTGGGTCCTACCTACTATTGTTAATACGTCCACACTGGTCTCGACTCGGAAAATAATGCAGTTAATTTAAGCGGCTCCAACACAATGTATCAACAATGCACATCAACATACTTGGCAATCGATCAATCGCGGCGGATCTCAGCACGAGCGGATCACCGACGGCCGTGCACACGCCCCACGACAGCAGCCGGAACGTTTCGCATACTCAAGCCTTAAATCAGACACGTTGTGATCTGCATGCCGTTTACACCACCACCCACAATGAGGTTTTTCAGGGTTACAGTTGGTGTAGATACACTTTCACATCTGACGCAGAATGCATGTCATGGACCGCACTGACATTCTTCAGAGTGCCCACGCGGACAAAACAGCTCGTCTTTGAATGGTCGATTGTAAAGCCGAAGATCTAAAATCAAATCATCACCAATAGGGCGCACAATCCGAAATGTGCTCCGCACAATTTAGAAACGAGCCGGTTCGTGCAATTGCCGCAACTCGTCAGCTGGAAGCTTCTGAACTTCTCGATCATAGGTCATCAATCCGTTGACCTCACCTTCAACATCGGTCGTCTGCGTATACACACCTGCCGCCACACCTCGGCGTCGGAGTTTCATGAGTTCGTCAAACGACCGCTGATATCGCTGCCTGTATTCATCTTTTGTAGCCGGTAAATCTCCATACCCCCAATTCCGCATTTCTGCATTCCATTGGTGACCGGGGACTACAAAGCCATGGCCACCAAACTCGCCCACTACCTTCACGTAGTCATTGAATCGTTGGTCTTCGAACGGAAACATCGGTTCGGGATAATTATGGCGATCCACAACATCGCCGACAGGAAAGAAGTTGCCACCGCTGGCAACGTTGACCAAACGTGTGACATCAAGATTTTCCATCAACTGACCAACTCGAATAGTCTCGTGCTGACCCCATCGTTCATTGAAGGGCACCCACATCACGATTGATGGATGATTTCGAAGACTGCCCACCATCGACTTCAATTCCTGAACGAACTGGTCGTGGTGTCCTGCAGGCCATTTATCCTCCACCGGATGTGGAGCAAGTTTGCTCCAAAATGGCCTCCCGCCAGTACTCGGCATATCCTGCCAAACCATCATCCCAATTCGATCACAATGAGCATAGTAACGCCGGGACTCAACCTTGATGTGCTTTCGGATCATGTTGAAACCGGACTTCTTCAAATACTCGACGTCAAAACGCATCGCTGCATCACTGGGTGGCGTCAACAAACCGTCAGGCCACCAACCTTGATCCAATGTCCCGTAATGGAACACCACTTTGCCATTCAAGGTCATGCGAATCTGGCCACCAGGTCCGCGAACAGTTCCTATCTCACGCATGGCTGCATACGACTCGACACGATCGATCAGCTCTTCGCCATCGAACAACTCCATAGTGATGTCATAGAGACTCGGGCTTCGAGGTGACCAGAGCTTTGCATCAGGTATCCGCACACTCAAAGCGGCGTCAGCAACACCAACTACGCGTTCACCATCACGGACAGTGATCACAATGCGCTCTGACTTCAACGGCTGCCCCTCAAGAGTTGGCAACACACGCAACGTACCCTCAGCTATCCTCGGCTTCATTTTGACCATGTGAAAATGTCGCTCAGGTACATCTTCTAACCATACGGTCTGCCAAATCCCTGACACGCGGGTGTAATAAATCCCTTTGGGCTGGAGTGATTGTTTCCCGAGGGTCTGCGATGGTGCAGTCTGGTCAACCACACTCACGGCCAACTGGTTATCCCCCGGCTGTAACGCATCCGTAATATCAAACGTGAACGGGTCACTGCTTCCTTTGTGTGACCCAATATTTTTCCCATTGATGTATACGGTGCACTCATAATCGACCGCCTCAAAATGCAAATGAGTGCGATGTCCACCACGCGTTTGATGACGAAACATACGCCGGTACCACAACGTCTCATCAGGGGCGAGCAGCCGCTGCACACCACTCAGTGCTGACTCTACGGGAAAGGGCACAAGAATATCGCCCTGATAGTCTTGAGGAGTTACCCCATTCTTGGAAATTGCATACTGCCATAAACCGTTGAGGTTTTTCCAGTTCTCATCACGTCGGAATTGGGGGCGTGGATACTCTTGCCAAACATTCTGGGGAGTTACCTGTTTGCCCCACCGAGTCACCATTGCCTTGGGAGCTACCTTCCATTCTCCTCTGGCTACAGATGCCATAACCAGAAGAATGAAGCAGGAACACAACCTCATGGTCTTCTTCCCTTCTTACCTAAAAATTATCCGACAAACTTGCTGCTAACGAAAGACAGCCAACGGCACGTTCGCAAGGTTCTCACACATTGGGCACAGCCAAACAGTCTACTCTGGCAAGCAAGAAACAGAATGGGACGAGCCGTAAGCGTATTGAGACATAGTGCCAGATACCGTGCGTTCCCATTTAATGCAGTTTTCAGCGGCATCCGCCAAGAATGGTCGCCAGACGAAGACTGTTTTCCCCAAACAATGTCCACACTTTTATATCTCGCGCATGATATACGGTATGGACCGCACCGACATTCTTAGAGCACTGATGCCCGAACGGACAAAACAGATTGCCCTTGCGTGGTCGATTCTGCGTCAGTCCCACCTGTCTGAAGACGCCTACCAAGACATGCTGGCACGAGTGTTCGAAAACGACAGCACGTTCGAGGGACCTCAACATGTGCGTGACTGGTCATGGAAGGTACTTCGCAACCGATGCTACGAGTTCATTCGTCAACAGAAATACAAGGCTGCGTTGCTTGATGAATCGATCTTGGAACTTGTCGACGCCGAGCTTGAGCAACGCGACACCGCTGACATGCCGGCACGAGTCGACGCACTTCACAATTGCATTGAAGAATTGAGTGATAAATCTCATCAAATAATCAGACTGCGTTACTTTGACGGATTGGCAGGGACTCAGGTGGCGGAGAAACTCGGTCGTAAGCCAGAGACTGTGTACAAATCTCTGCAGCGAATTTATGTCTCACTTGCGCAATGTATCGAAAGAAAAATAGTTGCGCACGACATGGGGGGGCCACCTCGTGAATAACGAAGAATTCCTGCGTCTGACCACACTGTACTTGGAAGATGCAATCAACGCCTACGATCTGGATTTACTCAATCGTGAGCTTACACACTCAGCTGATCGCGTGCAGCAATTCAATGACCTGCGACTTGTGACGGGACTTATCAAAGAACATGGGTGTCAGATCGAATCGGCAACTCACGCTGGTCTTCCAACGAAGGATCTCATGGAATTTCGAAACAACGACTCTTTCGTGGCAGGCTCCGTACAGGCTACAGCATCACAATTTCGAACGTCACACCTTGGGCTTGCAATCGCGGGAGCGGTTCTGGCTACAGCTGCATCACTCTTCATCTTCCTACCTTTTCCTGACACCCAATCACAGCGGAACAATGATTCTCCAGCGATTGCCAGACTTGCGTACGCATCCCATGCGAAATGGAGAATCAAAGAACGATCGCAGGGAGATCGGTTCGACAAAGGCAAAGTCCACCTGGAGACCGGCCTTGCACGGTTGGACTTTTGCAATGGTGCCACGGTCACGCTTCAGGGGCCTGCCGAATTTGAAATTGTGTCACCCGACAGAACAGTCCTATCGAGTGGAATCCTTACAGCCTCCGTGCCAGACTCTGCGGTTGGTTTCAAAGTACTCACACCAGCGATGGATGTGGTCGATCTCGGAACTGCTTTTGGCGTCTCGGTGGGCGGAAACGGTGAAACCGACGTCTGCGTCTTCGAAGGAGAAGTTGAGGTCAGTCGTACTGACAGCAAGAACACACCACAACTTGTTCGCGAGGGCAGTGCCGTACGTTCCAGCCCAAAAGCCGAATCTATCGATTCGGTGGCGTATGCAACCATGCGTTATGAAAACGCGTGGCCGGTCACATCTGGAGTATTGCAGTCAACGGGCCTCATGAAATTCGTCTCTCCCGGTCCCGACTTTGTACCGGGTAGAATTGAAGACAGTAACCGTATCCTGGTGTTCCGTGAGTGCTCCCGCGTCATTCTGGAATCAGACCTCGAAGTCAATGTGACCGAACCTGGACAGTACATCCGCGTTAGACGATGGAACAGACAGTCGATTGGTGCTGGACAGGTTGTTGGAAGCTATTTGTTGCAACTTAATCCGATCGGTGAGTTCTTCCGAAACGAAAATGACGGTGCGAGAGTCATCGGACAGATCACGTTCAATCGGCCAATCCTTGGACTGATCGGTGGCACGACCCAACTGATCAGCACCGACGAACTACTCGGGCATCCGCGAGGAAATTATGGAAACACCCGGCGAGGCATTGAACCAGCCCGTCCGGACGACCAGCCTGATTCAGGTCGCGACAATGTGACTCTCAGCAATGACCGACGTACACTATCACTCGATCTATCAGCTAGTTCAGCCGTTGATCAAATACGAGTTATCGTTTTAGAACAGCCACAAATTACTGCTCCATCCCGAATCAATTTCAACAATACTACTCGTAACGAAACAACACTTTCGGACTTGTAAACATGTCAACAACTCAAATATTGACCGTCTGTCGCATCTTGTTCTTGGGGCTCATCGTCGCAACAACATATGCGCATGCCGAGAACTCGAGTAATGCCTCCGCACGGATCGACGAAATTATTTCCGTTGATCTAAAAAAGCATGAAGTCCAGCCAAATCCACCCGCTAGCGACATCCAATTCGTCCGCCGAGTATATCTGGATGTGATCGGCCGCATTCCGACGAGCGAGGAACTGCAAGACTTTTCCGCAAACACTCGTAAAGACCGTCGTGCGAGACTGATTGATGAGCTACTCGAATCTCCAGGCCATGAGTCTCACATGTTTAACTGGCTGGGAGATATGCTTCGCGTGAAAGATGACTACTATCGAATTGGAAAGACCTACACCTTCCACACATGGCTCAAGTCACAACTTCGGGAGAATCGTCCATGGGATAAAGTTGTCTATGACATGCTCACTGCAGAAGGTCGGCTCGGAGAGAATGGTGCTACCGCATATCTCTTGCGCGATGCCAGCATGCCGCTCGACAGTCTATCCAACACTCTTACCACATTCCTCGGGGCAAATGTTGCCTGCGCTCAATGCCACGATCATCCATTCGCCGAATGGACTCAGCGGGACTTCTACGAAATGGCTTCCTTCTTTGGCTCAACCGACTTTGAACGTGTGGACACGCGAAAGCCAGCGATAACACTGCGTGACGACCGTTTCTCAAAGGCGAATCTCGTGACGTTGCTCCAGCCAAACATGGAGCGTGTCGTTTTTGACAACACCCGTTCGACGGTGTTCCCTGAGGACTACGCGTATGACGATGCCACGCCCGGCGAGAAGGTTATTCCGAAGTTTATTACGTGGGAGGGTGACAAAAGAGCAAATGTGACAACCAGAGACCCTCGCCACATGAGGACTCTCTTCGCAGTCTGGATGACATCACCGAAAAACCCCCGGTTTGCCGAGGCGATCGCGAATCGAGTCTGGAAGAAGTTCTTTGGCGTCGCAGTGATGGAACCGGTAACAAACATCGATAATCTTGAAGACGCCACAAACCCACAACTGCTGGAATTTCTTGGCCAGCTCATGCGAGATGTCGACTTCGATCTTCGTGAATTCCAGCGAGTTGTACTGAACACAAAGACATACCAACAGCAGGCCAGCATGACGCCACCTGAGGGCGAGGACTTTCGATTTCCTGGCCCACTCCTGCGTCGGATGACAGCTGAGCAAACGTGGGACTCTATTGTTCTCCTTTTACGAGGACCAGAGATCGACCAGATTAAAACGGATCATGCTCCAAGCATTGAACGCCTGGTTTTTCCATTTGAATTTGAGAACGACAGAAAAAAGATCGCAACAGATCGTGAGAAAATCTTTGCCTTCGCAAAAACATTGCTGACTGAGCAACAAAGTACAAAAGACTCCAACAGCGATGGTGGACGCGGTCTCTTCATGAGTTCTACAAAAGGACGAAAAACCAAAATACGAGGTGAAGATTCATGGCTGAGGGCTTCGGAATTACCACAACCAATGCCGCCTACACATTTTCTGCGAGTCGCAGGTCAGTCAGCTCGTGCACTTGCTGATGACGGATCAACTGAAGGTGGCATCACAGAATCATTGGCAATGATGAATGGTGAGGTCACAAAAAGCCTGATGAGCAAAGTTTCGGACACAGAGACAGTGAAAGACAAGACAGCCAAAAATAAGACAGCCCGAAAAGAAAACAGATCAAAACGAAAAAACATGCAATCCGTACAGTCCGGTGGCACGCAAACCAGTCAATCCAAAGGCACGCAGGCTATGCAGATCACCGCGATCTATCACGCAATGCTTTCACGTCCTCCACGTGAACAAGACATGAAGCAGTGCCTCGCCGCACTTGATCAAGGGCTCGATTACGGTGACGTCGTCTGGGCCCTTTTGAACTCGCGTGAGTTCATGTTCATTCAATAATTTTTACTCCACCGTCATTCACCAACGAATTGCTTAACGATTGAGTTCATCATGAAGCAACTACTGAATTCTTTAGACACCCTCACTCGCCGAAATTTTGTCGAACGATGTGCCGCGACGTCGTTCGGCTTGAGTGTCCTCCGGGCGGCACCGCTTGCTGCTGCTGATTCAACCACTCAGAAACAAGCTGCCTTCGGCAAAGCAAAACGTGTGATCTGGTTAATGCTCAGTGGCGGCTTGAGTCACATCGACTCATTCGACCCAAAAGAGGGAAAATCCAAAGGCCCAGCGAAGACGATTCGCACTTCAGCTGATTTCCAAGTCACTGATTTCTTTCCAAAATTTGCAACGGTGGCAGACCGCGTCTGCCTGATTCGCTCGATGGAGGCAAAGATTGGCGTCCACGCACCAGCGCAATACTTCATGCGAACTGCCTTTGAAAAACGAGGCACGATCCTCCACCCCAACCTCGGAGCTTGGGGCTCCCACTATCTCGGGCGAAGCAGCGACACGTTACCATCAAGCGTGTGCATCAATCGCCGCTCTGATCAGGGTAATGGATTCTTCCCTTCAAGCTATGCACCTCTCGCGATTGGTGATCCTGCTCAGGGCATTAATGATGTCAAATCAATTGGAAGCACTTCTGAGGCAAAAAACCGCCTCGCATTACTGAACGGACTCGATGCAGACTTTCGCAGAAAGTTTAATGACAAGGGCGTCGAAGCGTACAACGGGTTCTACGACGATGCCCTCGCATTAATGAAGAGCAAGGAGTTACAGGCTTTCGACCTATCTGGTGAGTCCCAGGAACAGCGAGAAGCGTACGGTGACAACTCATTCGGCCAGGGATGCCTGCTCGCTCGCCGGCTGGTAGATTCTGGTGTTCGCTTTGTCGAAGTGAAGCATGATGGGTGGGATCACCATAAAGCACTTGCCGATGAAATGAGTGAAGTAGCACCAGTCTTCGACCAAGCATTTACAGCACTCATTACTGACCTTGAACAGCGAGGAATGCTCGACTCAACGCTAGTCGTTGTCGCGACGGAATTTGGCCGCAAACCAGACTTTAGTGGCGATGGTCGGAGTCATCACCCGGTTTGCTTTTCAACCGTTCTTGCCGGTGGAGGCACCAAAGCGGGGTTTGTTTACGGGAAGAGTGACGATGCCGGCTATTACCCAGAAGACGATGCTGTCTCGGTTGGAGCCTTTCACGCGAGCATCGCATACGCGGCCGGTATGGACATTGAAAAACCAGCGACTTCACCTTCCGGTCGCCCTATGACCATCGGTGACGAAGAACCACCTATCTTGGAGCTATTCACATGAAGCTAAAATCATCTCGTACAGTAGCTGCCGTTTTGATCGGCATTTTCTTTGTCGGCTCTGCGAAGGTCTATGCAAAACCCAATAGCAAAGGTGCAGACAGTGCGATTGTCGTTGGCACGCTGACACACGTCGACTCCTCGGGCAGGGTTTTTATTGTCCAGCAGAATGGTGAAAGCCTACGCAGGCTTCAACTGGACTCAAAGTCGAAGGTCTACTTCGTCGGATTCTCAGGAAAAAGCAAACACGAACCGCAGGTGGAGTGTGGCGTGAAAGCCTCCTGCGGAAAGGACGGACAAATTAAGACCATCACTTTCACGCCACCAATAGGCAAGCCATCGGCGATTGGCGAGCAGCGTCTCACGATGACGGAGCAAGAATTGTTCAACGAGGTGGACAAAGATGGCAGCAAGTCAATCAGCTACCCTGAATTCAGCACGTACATTTATTACTCACCAAAGCATGGCCCTGACTCATTTCGCAAGACGGACCAAGATGGAGATGGCGTGCTTGACGCAACTGAATTCAACACAGCACTCAGCGGCGTATCGTGGTGGAAACTCTCGCGAATGGCAGCAGACAAATGGCTTGATCAATCAGATGAAAACAAAGACGGCACGCTTTCCATCAAAGAGTTTGCCAGCATCTGTACAAGTGGCAATCATATTGAAAACATTTTCAAACGGGCCGACGGCGATAAGTCTGGCGGACTCACGCGGAGTGAAACCGAAGCATATATTCGCAGTGTCACGCATGAAGAAAAGAAAGAAAAGAAAAGTAGAAAAAAACGAAAATGAAACGAACGGGCAGCGACGCAGCCGTCTGATCGACCACGCCATAACGAATGATTCTTTATTCGCGAGCGGCCTGAAACAGATCTGCACCTTTACCTATTCGAGTAGACAGGGAACTGAACACGTGACCGCGATCCATCGACGAGTGACACAAGTAGCACTTTTTTATTTTATTTGCTTGCCATGCATCGTCATGGGTGCAGATAAACCGAACATTGTCATTATCCTCACAGATGATCAGGGCTACGCTGACGTCAGCTACAACCCGCACTCTCCGCCGGAAGTCAGCACCCCACATATCGATGCCCTCGCAGATTCATCCACTATCTGCACTCAGGGCTACACGAGTGGGCATGTGTGTTCACCGACTCGGGCCGGACTCATGACGGGACGGTATCAGCAACGATTTGGAATCTATACAGCAGGGGAGGGGGGCTCAGGCGTTCCACTCGACGAAGTGTTTCTCCCTCAGCGACTCGAGCCAGCCGGTTATGTCTCTGGTGCCCTCGGCAAATGGCATCTTGGACTCACGGAAGAATACCATGCGATGAATCGTGGATTTGATGAGTTCTATGGATTCATGGGACGCGGGGCACATCCCTATTTTGACCACTCAGACATGAACCATCCTATTTATCGTGGCCTCACACCTATCAAAGAAGAAGGCTATCTTACCACTCGTATTACCGAAGAGGCGGTCGACTTTATTGACCGACACAAAGACGAACCGTTCTTTCTTTATGTTGCTTACAACGCGGTGCACGCGCCACCCGAGGCTCCTGAAGAAGATATCAAACAGGTCACCGGAGACGACACACGCGACACTCTTATGGCCATGATCAAGCACCTCGACATGGGAGTAGGGGAGATCGTGAACTCGTTAAAGAAGCATTCCTTGTTTGACAACACACTGCTCATTTTTCTTACTGACAATGGTGGCTCGGGTACCATGCATGCCAACAATTCGCCGCTGCGTGGTTTTAAGCAGATGGACTACGAGGGCGGAATCCATGTCCCGTTTATTGTGTCGTGGCCAGCTGAATTAGAGGGGGAAAAAAAGTGTGACGTACCCATGTGGTCAATCGACCTGTTTGCTACAGCTCTTGACGCCGCTGGACTTCCCATGCCAAAGGACAAGCCTCTCGATGGAACGAGCATTTTGCCGGCAATCAAGGGCGAAACCAACAAACTCCATAATGAATTGTACTGGAGTTCTGCAGGAGCTAAAGGAAAGTGGGCCATTCGTTCCGGAGACTGGAAACTCATCGCAGAAAAGAATCGCATTGAGCTCTTTGATCTTCAAGAAGATCTCAGCGAAACCACCAACCTTGCTGCGAAACACACACATGTGGTTTCTGAACTCACGGACAAATACAACACCTGGCTCGACGAAATGGCAGACCCGGTAAGCAATCAGGAAAAACGCTGGAGTCCTGATTCCGGTGCACCAGCCAAGAAAATGTCAAAAGAAGAAAAGAAAGCCGCACGCGAAAAACGCAAAACTGAAAAAATGACAGAAGGTACTTAAATTGTTTGCTCGAAATATCTTTTTTTTGCTGTTCCTGGCTGCCTCCTTCATAACGATGCTTGGTTCAACACAAGCGCAGTCGCGAGACAAGCGAGCCGATCCAATCAAGGAACTTATTCTTGAAGGCGAAACCTTTCTAGTCGACGGTCGCCCTGCGTTTATTCTTTGGCCAAGCCCGGAAAAACGATCAACCCCTCAGCCATGGGTCATGTATTCACCGACGCTACCCCGCTATCCTGACGTTCACGAAAAGTGGATGCACCAACAATTCCTTGACGCAGGCATTGCAGTAGCTGGTATTGATGTCGGTGAAAGTTATGGGTCACCGGCTGGTCGCAAGCACTTCTCGGCTCTCTATAAAGAACTGACGACCGAACGAAATTTTGGCGCTAAACCATGCCTACTTGGCCGAAGTCGCGGTGGTCTTTGGTCGAGCAGCTGGGCAATTCGCAACACCGACAAGGTTGCCGGAATCGCTGGAATTTATCCAGTTTTTGATTTGACGACGTATCCGGGAATAAAGAGAGCGGCTCCCGCGTACAAAATGTCTGAGGAAGATTTGGCCGCGGCAATCAAACAACATAATCCGATTGAAAAAGTTGGAACACTTGCCAAAGCACAGATTCCGGTTTTCATTATTCACGGTGACAGTGACAACGTTGTTCCACTGAAACAGAACGCTGCGCGACTTGTGGAAATATACGGCTCTTCGGGCGCTCAAGCGTTTGTCGAACTAGAAGTGGTCAAAGGGCAGGGCCACAATTTTTTTGAAGGATTCTTCACCAGCCAGAAACTCGTTGAGTTCACCATCGAACATGCCAAGGCTGGCGGGAAAGCCAAAGTACCTCGCAAGCTCATACCGGCCCCTGGAGGTGTTGACGTTCTACGCGACATCACATTCGCAACAGTTAATGAACAAAAACTCCAGCTTGATCTCTATCGACCCAAGAAAGCCTCGGGGACGCTTCCAGTTGTTGTCTGGGTGCACGGAGGCGGTTGGAAGAGTGGCTCCAAAGACCGTTGCCCAGCGGTGTGGTTGGCTGCTCACGGGTTTGCTGTCGCCAGCATCGATTACCGGCTGACGCATCAAGCCCAGTGGCCCGCTCAAATTGACGATTGCCGCGCAGCAGTACGCTGGCTTCGAGAGAACGCAAAAACATTCAATCTCAACCCCGATCGAATCGGGGCATGGGGAAGTTCAGCCGGCGGGCACCTAGTCGCTCTCTTAGGAACACTCGACCCGCCAGATAGCGAAGAAACCTCGAGCCGCGTCCAGGCTGTCTGCGATTGGTTTGGCCCGACAGACCTGCTGACCATGCCGCCAAATACAATTTCGGAAACTCGGACTGAAGCAGACATTGCGCAATCAAACGGTGCAAAGTTGCTTGGTGCGACAGTCCGAGACGTACCGGCATTAGCCAAACAAGCAAGCGCTTTCTATCAGGTTTCAGAGGATGATCCACCATTCCTGATTATGCATGGCGAAAAAGACCCTGGCGTTCCGTTATCACAAAGCCAGCACTTACATGAAAATCTTTTGACTGCTGGAGCACAATCGGAACTCAAAGTGATAGCAAACGCCGGGCATGGTGGCAAGGAATTCCAAACACCTGAAGCGAAGCAATTGGTACTGGACTTCTTTTCAAAAACATTAAAAGACCAGTGATTTCTCAAACTGTGTATCAGTTGATCCTACTGCCATTGAATCACTGAATACTAAATTCAAAATTCACCAGATCGTCACACACTAAAGGCACTTCTTCATGAAACGCTTCCTCTCGTTTTCAATGTTCTGTTTATCAGCAATGTTTGTTTCTGTGGCTCATGGAGGGCGCCCGAACATCATCATGTTTCTGATCGATGACCAGAACCCGTCAAGCATTGCCGCGTTTGGGGGCGACACGTACACGCCGAATCTCGACCGCATGGCAGAGGAAGGAATGAAGTTCACCCGTGCGTACGTGAGCAGCTCGGTATGCACGCCTTCCCGATACACCTTTTTAACTGGTCGGTTTGCTGGAAACTCACACAGCAAAAGGTACATTGACGAAGTTGGTGGGAAAGAGAACCAAGGCCTCCCCAATTTCAATGTTGCACTCGAACGCGACAATATGAACGTGGGGAGTGTTCTCCGTGAGGCTGGCTACACCACTGGGTTTGTTGGGAAATATCACCTCACTTCCAAGCTGGATTTCCCGGAGTTCTACAAAGGCAAAAACGGATGGATCGATATTCCGAAAGACGCGAGCCCTGGCTCTGAAACCTCGGCTCAGTTCAAACACAATGAACGTTGGATGTGTCGTTACCTTCAAACACTGGGATTTTCCTGGGCGAAAAACGTCTACCCGGAAAACATTCATAGCCCCTATTCATCCCATAACCCAGAATGGACGACGGTGGCAGCTCTCGAGTTCATTGAAGAGAACAAGGACGGCCCCTTTTACCTTCATCTTTGCAGCACACTCCTCCATGGGCCCGATAAGTCCTGGCGAAAATCGATGGATCATCCACTCATAACTGGAGAAGGGGAAGTCAAGAGTCTGCCTGAGGTGATGACACCGCGAGCAGAGCTTCTACAAACAATTGAGGAAAAAGGGTTTGATCCCGACAGCCATGTGGCTGGTGAGGCGTGGATCGATGATTCACTTGGAGCAATCCTTCGAAAACTCAAGGAACTTGGGATTGATGACAACACACTGGTCATTTTTGCACCAGATCACGGCCGTGACGGTAAGGCATCTGTCTTTTCACATGGTGGTTGTCAGGTGCCAATGATCATACGTTGGCCAAACGGAATCCCAGCAGGTCAAGTGTGTGATGAACTTGTGCAGAACATCGATCTTGCACCAACGTATTTCGAACTCGCTGAAGCAAAAAAACCAGACTCCTACCACATTGACGGAACAAGTCTTACTCCACTTTTCGAAAATGGAAAAGCCAGTGGCTGGCGAGATCATGTATACCTTGAAATGGGAGCAGCGAGGGCGATGGTCACGAAAGAATGGTCGTACATCGCCGTTCGTCATACCAAAGAACAGGTCGCAGCAATTGAGAAAGCTTCACCACAGAACCTACCAAGAGCGCTGTCTTACATCGGGCGTTTGGGCATAGGAGTGAGAGGGGCAGACCACCCTGCGTTCTTTGATGAAGATCAGCTGTACAACCTCAAAAATGACCCCAAGGAAATGCAGAACTTGGCGAATGACAAGAGACAGGCCGATCACCTTGCGGAAATGCGTTCTCTCATGCAGCATGACCTCGAAGCGATCGGTCGTCCTTTCGGAGAGTTTATCCCTGGGCATAACACCTCCCCTCCGGGGCAGATCAATGAACAGCTTGCACTGGTGAAAAAAATCGGCATCCAAGGCAAAAAAATCACTGTCCCGGAGATGCTGCGAGGTAAGACTGGAGACATCAATCAGCCAGCCTCTGCCAGTAAGACAGAAAAAAAAGCAAAGCGGGAAGCCCGCAAAAAAGCTCGGGAACAAGCCAAATCAAACAGCCGAAAAAGCTCTGAAAACTAGCTCATCCACGCTGCTCTTGTTCTCTTACTTGTAATGCTACCTGTAGGCGCCTCGTGCATTGTCAGGTAATCGATCACTCAGGGTCAGACGGCTGGCTGCCTGTCCTTCCGAATAAAACCTATCTTTCTATTATGACAATGTTATTCGGCAGAGTTAATTATCACTTTCCGCGTCCGTCGCTGACCCAGTCACCCATTAGCCAAGTCACGCGTTTTTGCTCGCATAACGCCTACAACGGATGACTGTCTCATGTCATGCTGCTGCTCATTTAGTCTCATGCTGCTGTTTGCTTCATGCCGCACGATTGAGACATAGACAAGTCATCTGGCAAGAAACGAGGGCACGGCCGACAGACACGCTACCATTACATTTTTGTGTTTGAACAGATTGCAAGAATGACAAATACACGCTGGACAACCCCTCAATGACTACGCACATGACACGTATCCCACATTCAATTTTTCTCTTTCTGACAGCGTGCCTTGTACCGCATGCCGTATTCGCTGAAACGCAGCAAGAAAGCCAAGCACGTCCAAATATTATCTTACTAATGGGTGATGATCATGGCTGGGAAGAAACTGGCTACCACGGACATCCTTATGTGAAAACGCCTTTCCTTGATGAAATGGCGACATCTGGACTTCGACTGGACAACTTTTATGCACAACCAGTCTGTTCACCCACGCGGGGCAATGTCCTGACCGGCAGACACCCCAACCGCTACGGGACGTTCACGCCAGGGTGTTCGATTCGACCAGAAGAGATCACAGTCGCTCACTGTCTCCAGAAAGCCGGATACGCGACTGGACATTTTGGGAAATGGCATGTCGGCCCTGTCAAAACAACATCACCGACGAACCCAGGAGCAATGGGGTTTAATAAATGGCTTTCGCACGACAATTTTTTTGAATTAGATCCGTTCCTGTCTCGAAATGGCGAGCCGCCCAAAAAGTTCTACGGCGAGAGTTCCGAAATCCTGATTGATGAAGCGATCAAATACATTGAAAAGAAACAACTGGAGGACGTCCCGTTCTTTACAGTCATCTGGTTTGGCTCACCCCATGAACCGTACAGCGGCATGGAGACAGATTTACTTCTCTACAAAGATCTACCAGAGAAATACAGCGACACGATGGTGAGGTTGACTTCCAATACAACCGGGCAGCAGGTCAAACGACCTTTGCGAGACGTTTTGATTGAACGCTACGCAGAAATTACAGCCATGGACCGATCAATCGGAAAGCTACGCAATGCACTCAAAACGCTCGGCATCAAAGACAACACCTTGCTGTGGTATTGTGGAGACAATGGCATTCCGCCAAGCGGCTTGAGAGAGTCCCGTTTCAGAGGACTCAAAGGAAAACTCTACCAAAACGGCATTCGAGTTCCCGGAATCATTGAGTGGCCCGCTGGCATTCCCGCACCACGCGTCGTAACGGTGAATGCTGTCACAGCGGACATTCTTCCGACTTTGTGCCAATTGACTGGGGCAACACC
>WLWG01000575.1_pt1 | contig 37300 bp, 56 predicted proteins | sample 6712871 | NCBI WGS metagenome assembly WLWG01 (sample SAMN12718693, study PRJNA515312) | sponge metagenome | isolation source: marine sponge | host: Mycale hentscheli | place: New Zealand: South Island, Marlborough, Capsize Point | collected 2003-05-01
TTTTACACGAGAAAACTAATGGTCAAGTTGCAAGAATTACACATTATTTTTAACAGTTAAACAACCCTTAACCAACACTTTACTGAACCCTTATATATAAGGATAAGGATAAAGATAAGGATAAAGATAAGGATAAAGAACAAAGAAATTTAAAAAAACTTTCTAAATAATTTGGTAGTTCCAATTATTATGCGTATCTTTGTACAAGATTTGAAACAATAAATAGAATATAAACCTAAAAAAACTAAACTATTATGAAAATTAAAGAAAATTATTACTTAGTACAATATAGCGATAGCTATGGAGGTAGAGTAAATGAGGGGGTATTTACAAAGAAAGGATGGGAGAAGTATATTAAAGAAGAAAATGAAATGAGAGATGAAGAAGATAAGTGGGAAGAAACTATGGAAGAATGTGAGAAGTTAGGACAATTTATCTTTATTGAAATTGAAGTGTATAACTAAAATAATAACCCCTAAAAAAACTAACTATGAATTACGAACAATGGCATAACGCCACTTACCAACATTATGATGACCCTACAGAATACAATAGCCCTGATATAGATTATTGTAAAAGATGTGATATGAACCAAAAATATGAGGACACAGATGTGTGTTCTGAATGTATTGATGAGATTGAGGAGATGAAAGAAGTAAGTTCATGTTGTGGAGACACCCTTCATGTAGATACAAATAGATGTACTTCTTGTTATGAGTGGAGTGAAAGCGAGTTTCACGAATACTGTAACGATAATAATTTTAACCCAAAAACATATAAATATGAGTAGAATTAAAAAACAACTATTAGAAGAATCGTATGATAATGAAATGAATATGATGGATATAGATTACGATTTAATGGAATACGAATATAATAATTACCAACCAAAAGAGAATACTAACCAAATTAATAATAATAACATGACAAAAAAAACTATGACAGAAAAACTAAATGGAACAGCTTACAAAGTTGAAACAAAGAAAGAGGCTTTAAGAAGGCTTTATCTTGAAAACGGATTAACAGAAGAAGATATTTATAAAGATAAAAGAGGCTTCGTGATAATCACTAGAACAGGTATAGATAAGATTGTATCTAAACAAAAGATAACCGTAGCTTATGAAGTTATAAGTATGGATATTGAGAAAGGATATTGTGTATTAAAAGCTATTGCTTCTATGACCGTAAATGGAGAATCTAGAAACATGATGTCTTTTGGAGAGTCTGCAGATAACAACTTAATGGGAGGAGGTAAAAAATTCCCTGTAGCTATGGCAGAGAAAAGAGCTATGAGTAGAGTTGTATTAAAGATTGCTGGATTCTATGAGCAAGGAGTGTTTGGTCAAGACGAGATTGTTGACTAATGAACGAGGAGTGGTTTGACGAACTAACTAATGGAGAACCTTTATTGTGCTCATCTATACAGATGGGTATAATAGAGTCTCTATTAAGAATTAGTCCTATATCAAATGAAGAAAAAAAAGTTATATATTCAGAGTTAAATGATTATTCAGAAGAAGAAGCTAATGATGTTATACGACTTTTAAAAAAAGATGTAGTTTTAACAGACCCAAGAGACCAATGGAAAAAAATGTTTAACTAAAAAAAACTAAAGATGACAAAAAATAACTACGATAAAATAAGGAGTTCTAAAAACGAACTAGAAGCTATACTTAGAATTAGAGGTATATCAAAAAGAAGATTTGGTGTAATAATAAATGTAAAAGGTAGCACTATAGACAAATATATTGACAATCCTTTTTACCTAAGATACTTTCATATGGCTAGATTAGCTACATTCTTAAATATAGATGTTAAAGATATAATAGATATTATAGAGTTAGATATACCAAACAAACATAATATAGTAGTTGAAGGAGAAGAAGATTACGATATGATTGTTGCTTTACCAACACAAAATAGATAAATATGGAAAGAGATAGAAAAAAAATACAATTTGTATTTGATTATATATACAGAGAAATGGGTATAAGCGAACATCAAATTAGAAGTAAGGTAAGAAAAAGAGAGATTTTAGATGCAAGAAGATTGTTTTTTTATGTAATGAGAAACTATTTCCAATACAGTTTTGATAAGGTAGGTAAAATAACGCTTCATAATCACGCAACTGTATTACACTCATGTAGAACATTTGATGACTACACTGTTCCTTATCCTAAATTAACTATATTACCATATAAAGATATATGTTTTCAATTAGATTTAATGAAAGATTCTGTAGAACAGCAACTTGAGGAACTACAGGAAAAAACAATTATAATTAACAAAAAAATAAACGAATTACTAACAATTAAACAATTACAAAATGGCAGAAGAAAAAAATTACATAGCTAGCAGTATTAAAGCTCATACTACACAGTATGGAACACTAATCAACGCAAATCTTAAAATGGAAGATTTACAAAAGATTGAAAAGAATGGTTGGATTCAGATTACAATAGCGGAAAGAAGAACTCCATCAGAGAAGGGAGCTACTCATTACGCATTTGAAAACAAATACGAACCTAATAAAAAGGAAACTTCAAAATCAGAATTTAAAACTTCTGATAGTGGAGATGTGCCGTTCTAAAATGGAGTATTCTAATGATTTTAGATACGATTTAAAATTAGGACAAATAAAAGAAAAGGAACTTGGAGAACTACTTAACAATAAATCAGTAGAAGTTAAGACAGATTTAAAAGCTGCTGAAACTGGCAGTGTATTTGTTGAATATGAGAGCCGTGGGAAACCATCTGGCATTTCTAAATCAGAAGCTGATTACTATTGTTTTGTAGTTTCTAAGGACTCCTTTATACTTATTAAAACAAAGAAACTTAAAGACAAGTGTAGGAAGTTTCTAAATACAAACCTAGATTTAAAAGGTGGAGACAACAACACCTCTAAGGGAATATTACTACCTTTATTACAATTAGTAATAGATATTTAGAAATAGCTACCAAATAATTTGGCAGTCTCGGATTTATTTCGTATCTTTGTATAAGAATTGAAGGGTTGGACAACCCTTCTTTAACCCTTAAAAAACTAAACTATATGAATGAAAACAAACAAAGACTGATTGATGTATTGTCAGTTCAATCTTCATCAGGTAAAGAGTATATGATGATAGAATACATAAAAGATTTTGTATCAAAAAATGTTCCTGAAGCATCTTTAGTAGTAAAAAATAACAATATTTATGTTACTAAAGGAAGTTCAGAAAACTATCCTTGTGTGGTTTCTCACACAGATACGGTTCACGATATACATAAAGACTTTAAAGTGTTTGATAATGATGGTATATTATTCGCATTTAGTAATGACAAACAACAACAAGTAGGAGTAGGTGGAGATGATAATGTAGGCGTATGGATATGTCTAGAGATGTTATTAGATTTAGATATAGTAAAGTGTGCTTTCTTTCATTCAGAAGAAGTTGGTTGTGTAGGCAGTAGTCAGGCTGATATGGAATGGTTCAAAGATGTTGGTTATGTGTTTCAATCTGACAGGAGAGGTAATAATGATTTTGTAAATAGTATAGGTGGTAAAGATTTATTCGGTAAAGATTTCTCAGATAAGATTGCTCCTGTATTAGAATACCACGAATACAAAGAAACAAGTGGAGCTATGACAGATGTAGAGCAATTAGTTGTTAATGGTCTAGATGTTTGTGTAGCTAATATGAGTAGTGGTTATTACAATCCCCATACCGATAGTGAAACTGTAGATTATTATGATGCTGAAAATTGTCTTGATTTAATATACAATCTTATACATCATTTAGGATGTGAGAGATATACCAATACAGAATTTGGTAAGAATCGTTACAACACATTTGCTAATGGACAGTCATTTAATAGTGGTAAGAATTATTGGAGAGGCGGTTACAGTTCTTGGAATCAAGGATGGGATGTTAAAGACGACTGGAAGGAATCATGGGAAGATGAGTATGGTAATGAGGTGGTATATGAAGATGGAGAGGAGTTGTGTTACTATTGTGGAGACAAGGTAGTAGAGTCTATATCAAAAGTAGACAACTACAGATACTGTAAGGGTTGTAAGGCTGAGGTTTATTATGATGAATCAATATATGATGTTGATGAAAATCCAACCTTAGACAAAGTAAATAAAGTTATTAATACTCACTACTAAAAATAAATAATTATGGCAAAGAGATTTACAGATACAGATAAATGGAAAAAAGGATTTATAAGAAACTTACCTTCAAAATATAAATTATTATGGTTATACATACTGGATGATTGTAACCACGCTGGTATATGGGACACAGACTTTGAAGTTGCTTCAATAAGAATAGGAAGTAAGATAAACGAAAAAGAAGCTTCACGAGTACTAGGAGAGCAGATAAAGATATTTGACAATGGCAATAAATGGTTTATACCTAAGTTTATAGATTTTCAATACGGACAACTTAATGAAAATGTTAACGCTCATAAATCAGTAATTAAATTGTTAGACAAGTATGATGTATATAATGTAGAGGGTATAAGCCCTGTTGATGTTGCTGGTTTTGAGGGAGAGATAAGTAATCCTGTAAAATTTAAAAGATTTAAAAAACCTACAATAGATGAGGTTAAAGAATATTGTTTAGAAAGAGGTAACAATATAAACCCTGAAATATTCATAGATTTCTACGAAAGTAACGGATGGAAAGTTGGTAAGAACTCTATGAAAGATTGGAAGGCTTCTTTAAGGACTTGGGAGAAGAACTCAACAAACTCTAAGAAATCAAGTAAGGTAGATAGCCAGATAGATTCTTGGCAGAAAGCTAGAGAAATATTAAAAAATAACTAATGAAACACAGGAGTAAGATGAGCCAGACAGAATTAAACGCACTAACAGACAAATCTTTAAACGCTTATGTTATAAATGATAACGGAGAAAAAGATTATGTAAAGCCCGAAAACAATAAATATTTTGAAAGATATGAATTAAGGTTAATTGTTGGAGATGAGATAAAAATAACTATTGCAGAAAACAATATGTTAATGCTTGAAGATAATGATGGTTTGTTTAAAAGTAAAATAGTAATTAGAAAAGACCAAATAAGATGATAAATAAAATATACAACGAAAACTGTTTAGATACTATGAAAAAAATGCCTAATAATTTTGTAGATTTAACGCTAACTAGCCCCCCTTACGACAATTTACGAGAGTACAAAGGTTATAGTTTTGACTTTGAAAGTATAGCTAAAGAACTTTTTAGAGTTACTAAAGAAGGGGGTGTAGTAGTTTGGATAGTTGGAGACGCTACAATTAAAGGAAGTGAAACTGGAACATCTTTTAGACAAGCTTTATATTTTAAAGAAATAGGTTTTAATTTAAACGATACTATGATTTACAGAAAATTAAACTATCTACCTGTAACTTCTTGTAGATACGAACCTCAATTTGAATATATGTTTATTTTAAGCAAAGGAAAACCAAAAACTTTTAACCCTATAATGAAGCTTAACAAAAGTGCAGGAACTAAAGGCGGAACTCACAGACACAATGGAGAAGATTTAGAAAAATTACACACCAATAATGGAGTTGTAAAAAAAGAAGGAAGAAAAACAAATGTTTGGGATGTCGCTTGTGGTTCTATGAACAGCAAAGATAAGGATTCATTTAAGCATCCCGCAACCTATCCTGAAAAATTAGCAAATGACCATATAATAAGCTGGAGTAACGAGGGAGATTTAGTATATGATTGTTTTATGGGAAGTGGAACAACAGCTAAAATGGCTCACTTACAAAATAGAAATTGGATAGGAAGTGAAATATCAAAAGAATATACCGATATTGCAAATAAAAGATTAACAAAGTATTTAGAACAAACAAAATTATTTTAATAAGATGAAAATAAAAGACATAGATATAAAAGAGTTAGAGCTAATGTGTGTTGATTTAATAAGTAAAACATTGGTTGAGTTAGGACAGGTTAAAGATGAAAGACATATTGTTATACTAGCTAAGTCCTTATCTTATGATGTTAAAGAAGATTTCAAGAATTTATATTTTGAGGATATAGTTCAAGCTTTTAGGCAGGGAGTAAGAAATACAGATAGTTTTGTTTTGAATGTTCAGAATTATTATAAATGGATAAAAGACCACAGGCAATTAATATGGAACGAAGCTAGTAAAGAACCTGAACGACAAGACAAGAGATTAGTATATAGAAGCAGGAAAGGAACAGGACTTAATATTATAAATAAAGAAATTAAAAAATTAAAATAATGAAACTAATTGATATTAAATGGTCTGCAATAAATATACCTAATGACAGATACAATATCTTGAGTGATGGAAAAAACCTAGCTATATATAAAAGGTATCTTAAGATATTTTACATAAGAGTAAGTAATGTTTATGAGGGATTAGACTTACAAGAAGCAATTAAAGAATATAATAACTTAAATAATAAATAAAATGCTATCAATAATAACATTTGGAGCAGGGTTTATATTAGGAATGTATGTAGTAACCCAAATAGAACGCTCAATAAGTAGTTCTGTTAACAGAAATAAAATTATTAAAAACATAGATAAATTAAATAAAAAGAAAAAAGATGATTAGTTATATAGGAGGTAAATCAAGAATGAGTAAATGGATATGTGAATACATACCAAATGATATAGAAGCTTATGTAGAGGTATTTGGAGGAGCGTTTTGGGTATATGTCAAGGGAGATATACATTCAAAACCTGAACTTAAAAAAATTGTATATAATGATAAGAATAAGTTTATGGCAAATATGTTTGCTTGTTTTCAAAACCCAGACATTATGACTACATGCTTAAAAATGTGTGAGTCTCAAGACGAAGAAAGGTTTTATAAGTTTCAAGATTACTTAAACACATTAGTTGAACAAAATGTTCATTTTCCATTAGGCACTTATCCAGTGGCTATGCAATACGCTTACTGTGCAACTCAAGTCTTTAGTGGAAGTAAGATACTAGAAAGTAGTTTTATTGACTTAAAAGGTAATTATGGTAGTAAATACGACAGCCTGATAAACAAGTTACAGAACCCTGACATAATAGATAGATTAGAAAAAATTACAGATGTAGAAAATTTAGATTATACAGATTTAATATTAAAATATGATGGGCCTAAAACATTCTTTTATGTTGACCCTCCATATTGGAAAACTGAAGATTACTATTCTAATCATGATTTTGATGCAGATGACCACGACACATTAGTAACACATCTAAAAAGAATTAGAGGTAAATTTGCATTGTCTTATTATGATTTTCCTTTACTATCAGAGTGGCTACCAAAAGATAAATACAAGTGGGAAAGCAAAGAATTTAACAAAGCTGCTGGAGCTCAGAAAGGTAAGAAACAAAATAAAGGAACAGAATTACTTATTATGAATTATTAATTTATATATTTGCATTATGAAATTTAGTAATATAAAAAGATTATTGAGGCAACAGATTGAAAGCGGGGTTAGAGTTCTTTGGACATTTAATGAAGCAGAACCAGAGTTTACAATGATATACAAAAGCTACAATAATAATTTAACTATATACACCCCTAAACAACTTATTGATTATTTAGATGGAAAAGAAAAAGAGTAAACATTATTATGAGTTTGACAGGAATATGAGCTCAACCTCAGACCAATATAATGGCAAAACACTATCAGGAGGACTGCAAAATGATAATAGAATACCTGAATATTATAAAGGTAAAGAAGGTTATGAAGCAAGAAAAGTTTGTGATAACTTTGATTTAACATATCATCTAGCAACAGCAACAACATATATATTAAGAGCTTATAAAAAACATGATACACCTGTTGATTGTATTAAAAAAGCTATAGCTCATTTAGAATTTGAATTAGAAAAAATTAATCAAGAAAAATAAACTATGACAACAATTTACATTACATTAGCAGTAATTATCTTATGGCTCATTGGAGTTGATGTAAGATATTATCAGATTAACAAGAAGATAAGTATTATGCATAATACAGATAAAAATCTTTTAGAACTTGTTAATACCTGTATGAACAAAAAAGAAGATGAGAAGAAAAAAGAAGATAAACCCAAAGTTAAACGAAACAACAAAAAACGGGTTATCAAAAAGTCAAAGCGAGTACGAACTCCAAAAAGCGATAGTTAAATATCTACAGCTTCAATATCCCTTAGCTAAGTTTTGTGCTAGTTTAGGTGGTATTAGAACATCTTTTACTCAAGCCGTAAAAGCGAAAGCTAGCGGATATGTAAAAGGATTCCCAGATTTACAGGTTTGTTATCCTACATCAAAATCATGTGGTTTATTTTTAGAGATAAAAAAAGATAAAAAAGCTTACGCATCTACACATCAAAAAGAATGGGTAGAGTATCTTAATGAAGTAGGTTACACAGCTTCTGTATGTAAAGGTTTTGATGAATGTGTCTCCCATATAGACGAATACTTTAATGGAGAGTATGATATATAGGGGTGTGGGGGTACAGGGGGGTACAGGGGGTACAGGGGGTGTAGTGCAATCATTTGTATTATATCCCATTTTTTTTATATATTTGTAGTATCATGATGGAGATTATATGCAATATATGTAATAAAGAGTTTGAGTTACTTAAAAATAAGAGTTACTTAGGAGTTCCTCTTGACTCTAAAAATCCTGAAGAATGCGACCCATTGACATCTGACATCATTGGACTGTGTAGTGTTTGTTACAAGATAGAGAGAGAAAAGATTAAAGACAATAACAACACTAAAGAAGAAAGTGATGGGTAAGATTAAAAGGAAGGATAGAAAAGATAGGAGAGGTGGAGGATATGCTAAAAGAAAGTTTACATTTGAGCAAGCAGAAGAAATAAGAAACCTTTATAAGACAGGACAATATACTCAAGAATACTTAGCTGAGGTTTGTGAGGTTAGTCAACCTATTATAAATCAAATACTTACACACAAAACATACACTAAAGATTAAGGACTGAAACTGTTAGGGGCTTATATATAACAAAATAGCCTTGAAACTGTCTACCCCTTATATATAAAAAGTTTTTTTAAATTAAAATATATTTTTAAAAAATTTTTTTTAACCAACAAACAACTTCCTGAATCAGATTTACTGTTGAAACTGTCCTCGGCTTCTATATAGCGTTGAAACTGTTAGGGGCTTATATATAGGGATTTTTTGAGATTTTTATTTACTATGCATGCATAGTATTTTCTATTTAACATAATAAATATTATATTCTTCCATACAAAAAATTTTATTAAAAACAAAATTTTACAAATAAAAGTTGCTAACAATTTAATTGTTAATAAATATATATAAATTATTTTATCAATATATACAATTTATTTAAAAAATGTTTTGTATGTTTGCAATGTCATAAGACAAAAACTAAAATATTAAAAAATGAAAAATTTATTAAACAAAACAATTTTAAGCAGTTTACAAGATTACAAACTAACAAACAGAAGCACAAACGCCGTTTTATATTTGCCATCTAATAGAGTACAGCAATTTATGAAGATGAACGGAGGAAAGCTCCATAATTACAAATTTGAAACGCCAGCACAAAGAAAAGCGCAAAGAGTAGCCAATATATTAGATTATATAGTTCTAAGCTCAGCTTTTACGGCTTTTTGCTTGATTGCTTATAACTTAATAACAAACTAATATAAAACCCTTAAAAACTAATAAAATGAATAAAAAAATTAAAGAAATTGAAAATCTATTAAAATACTTAAAAATACAGGAAAAAGTATATAATAAACACACAATAAGAAAAACAAATATAAATACAGAAGAATTTGAAAATTATATAGAAGATAAAAGCGATGCGCATTATTTTAAAAGCTTAAGAATAATAAAAGGATTGCAAAATTTAACTCATGAACTAGAAGAAAGTTTAATTTTAGATATTGACACAAAAACCCTTAAAAACTAAAAAAAATGTATATACAAAACCCAGAATTTGAACTAATAGCAAAAAGCATGATTAAGCAAATAGAAGAATTTAAAATATTGAAAAATGATAAATTTAATGTTTGTATTGGCAGAATAGCGAACGCCGTTTGCAACCCTTTAAAAATATCATATATTAAAAAAGATAAAATAGAAAGCCTCCTGAAGCACGCAAACATAAGAATTCCAGCAATACCAACAGCAGAACAGCGCGATAAATATTTCAACGCCTGCACTTTACGAAAGTTTGCAAACCATTATTTTATTACTGAAGGAATAAGTTCCATACAATTAGAACAATTTAATAATATTGTAACCGAAGCAACCGCCGCCGCAAATCTTTTATTGCCTAAAACTTTGCATATTTTAAACGCCGAGCACATACCGCAAATTTATAACTTTAAATATAACAACGAAAACAATAAACAGCCTTTTAATATTGGCAAATTAGAAGGTTTATTTATAGGAGAAAAAAGCGATATAAATAGTAGTTGTATGCAAGGAAAGCCCGAAAGCTATTTTGAAATTTACAACGATATAAATACAGATGAAAACACTTTAAAAATGGCAATATTAACGCAAGGGAACGAGATTGTCGCACGTTCTTTGGTATGGATAGACAAACCCGAAGCAGACATAGACAGAAGAAAGAAACAAAACCCAAAACATTTTTTTATAGATAGAATTTATTGCAAGACCCAAGACCACCGAGCAGAAACGCAAAAGCAACTATATAAAGATGTAATAAAGTATTTTAATATTGAAATAGACGATAATTATTTTTTACCTGAAGTAAGCGAGCCAACTAATAAGATAAATTTTCCGAGATGCTATAACGCCGACGACATAAGAACAAAATTAACAGCAGAACAGAACACAAATAAAGATATATTATTTACTAGCCGCCCTTTATTTGATGTAGAACTAAACCAGGACGCTTACAATTTTTATCCTTATTTAGATACTTTTCAATATTTTAATACATACCACCAAACCCTTAGCAACGACCAGGAACACAGTAGCGATATTTTACGGCTTGATAATGTAAGCGGAGAAGCCAGTAACTCAATGAAAATTTGCGAACATTGCGGCCAAGAGCACGAAGAAGAAGAAACTATATGGATAGAAACCGAAGGGATAGATGTTTGCCAAGATTGCGCCACCTTTTGCGATGAGCGCGATGAATATATTTTGACAGATGAAGCAGTTTATAACAACTACAGCGGTACATATCATTATAGAGGAGACCTAGACCATTAAAATAAACACTAATTAAATAAATAAAAACAATGAAAAAAATAAAAGTACTGAACAAGTGGGGGCTTGATGAAAAAACAAAAAAGATATTAAGTAAAGAATGTTTTTTTACGTCTGAATATATGCAAGACAATACTTTGTTTTATGAGATAAAAAATAAAGACGGAGAAATTGTAAGAATATTTCCTGAAAGAATTAAAATAAATACTAATTAAATAAATAAAAACAATGATAAACAAAGAATTTTTTAAAGGAATGAATCCAACAAAACAAAAGAAACAATATGAGGTTATTTTGTTAATTGATTGCGAACCAGAAGCGACAAAATACATTGCTCAAAGTGTTTGCGATGGACTAGAAGAACCAACAGCAGTGCAACATATAAGCATAAAAGAAGTAAAGAAAAACAAAAAGAATACTAACTAAAATAATAATACATGGCAAACTTCCAAACAGAAAGCGCAACAATAAAAGCAATCGTTATAATTTGTTTTTTATTCCTCGCATTTTGTAGCTAAATAATTTATAAAGAAAGTAAAGAAATTTATTCAAAAACATATTAAAAACCAGCGATTTTTCTTTGTATTTACCAAATAAAACGACAATTTTAATAAAAATGTTAATAAGTTTCTTTCTTTCTTTGATTATTTCCAAATTCTAAAGGGATATTTTAGTTTTTAGGAGGTTTTTTTAAGAAATACCGTCAATTTTTGGATGCGGGTGTTTTAAGGACATATACTCACAAATCAAATTTTGAACTTCAATTTTATAAAGGTTGTTTTACTAGATATGGAGTAAGTTAGGGCAGACACAAAAGTAACACAAATGTATTGCTAAGTTAGGGGATAGGAATTTAACAACTACGAAAAAGATGGAAGAAACAACTGTTTGGGAAGGGTTAATGAAGGGTTTATAGTACTCTTATATATAAGGATAAAGATATAGTTAAGTATAAGGCTATATATAATATAAATAAAAATTTAAAGTTGAATTTTATATTATTTCTATTAATTTCATTTTAGTTATTTTGTAATTACTTATATTTGTAAAAAATAATTTATTATGACAGATAAAGATAAAGAAAAAGAGGAGTTGAGAAGAAGGTTGGGTATTGGAGGTTCTGATATTAATGATATGGAAAAAAACATTAAGGAGAATAAGGAAGCTGAAAAGATTAAGTCTCCATTATCAAACAAAAGAAACTTACCACCAACAACTCCAGCTATAGAAAATATAAAACCAACAAGAGGCAAAGCTAAGACAACTGCAATGAGTAGAAACGCTTTGGCTTGGGCTTTGGAAGGTCATTCAACTAAAATAAAAATAGCTTTGGAGCAATTATTCTTGGAATCTCCTGAAGCTTATATAAACGCTGTAACTAAATTGATGAACTATACAGTTCCAAAACTTTCATCATCTGAAATTAACGATAACACTACAAAAAAAATTAAGATTGATTTTAATGAAGATATATCTGTTGAAGATTTGAGAAAGAGATTAGATGAATATAAAGACTAAACACGACCCTATAAAATTTGCTATTGAGCAGAAACTATGTGAGATGTCATTTTATGATTTCTTTAAATATAGTTGGCATATAGTAGAACCATCAGTTCCATTATCAACTAATTGGCATCATAAGTATTTATGTAATACACTACAGGGAGAAGCAGAAAGAATTATTGAAGGGAGACCAAAAACAAAGGACATAGTTATAAATGTTCCATTTCGTTCTACTAAATCACTAATCACTACTGTTCTGTTTCCTGTTTGGTGTTGGATTAGAGACCCTAAGCTTAGATTTATTACCGCTTCTTATTCTGCAGACCTTTCTATAGAACATGCAACTAAATCAAGAGATGTTATACAGAGCGATTGGTTTAAAGAAAGATGGGGAGAGATATTTCATATTAAGAAAGACCAAAACTTAAAAGCAAGATATGAGAATAACTATATGGGAATGCGTAGAGCGACTTCAGTTGGAGGAACCATTACAGGACAGGGAGCAGATTTTCTTATTATAGACGACCCCGTCTCGCCTAAAAATGCTGCGTCTGAAGTAGAGAGGGAAAATGCTAATGAATGGTACCGAACAACATTTTACTCAAGGTTGAACAATCCTCTAACGGGGGTTCGTATAATCATAATGCAAAGAATACACGAGAACGACCTCAGCGGATATTTAGTAGGAGGATTGAACACCAGATTAAAATATAGACACATTTGCATACCCGCAGAAGTATCTCCAGACATAAAACCAAAATCATTAGAGAGTTATTACAATGAAGATGGTTTATTTTGGAAAGATAGGTTTAGTAGAGAGATATTACAAGATTATAAAGAAGCTTTGGGTAGTTATGGGTACGCTGGACAACTAATGCAAACTCCAACACCTCTAAACTCAGGAATGATAAGAGCAGAATGGCTAACAATAGATGACTATAAAAAACATGATGAAAAAACTGTAGTGAATTTTATAATTGACCCAGCATATACCGCAAATCAAAAAAACGACCCCTCAGCTTTACTAGCTTATACATATAGAGAAAATAAATGGCAGATAATATCTTGTATAAATGTTCATAAAGATTTTCCTGATTTAATTAGATTTATACCTCAGTGGGTTCAGATGAATGGATATACAAATAGTAGTAGGGTTTTTGTAGAACCAAAAGCTTCGGGTAAGTCAATAGTTCAAACATTAAAAAGAGAAACAGGGTTAAATGTAAGAGAAGATAAACCTCCAACAAAAGATAAGGTAGCTAGAGTTCAAGATATATCAGCCGCTTTAGAAAGTGGGAGGGTAAGTTTAGTTAAAGGGGAGTGGAATGAAGAATTTATACAACAATGTGTTAAATTTCCAGCTGCAAAACATGATGATATGGTAGATTGTCTTGTAATGGCTGTAAATAGAGAAATTTGGTCAAATAGCGGTAAAATTGTTTACTTTTCGTAGATTTCTGATTTTTTCGTAGCTTGTATTATTTATTATTCTATTTTTGTATATATTTTACTATAAATGATGGATATAATCTGCGACAACATAGAGCATAAGAAAATATTGGATAAATACATCCAAAACATTAAAGCTTTAATTTATTATGTTACAGAGGAGGAGGATATGGGTAAATTTAATGATTTTAATGAGGTTTTAAGTATGATTATATCATATTCCAACGAATTTAGAGTTGACCACTTGAATTTTATTAAACATGATGGAGAGATTGATGAAGCGGCTATGTTAGAATGGAGGTATATGATTCCAAACTTAGTTGTTTTTTCTGCTGTTGGATTTTTAGCGGGCATAAGTAATAAAGAAAACAGAAATAACTTTAAAAAAATAAGGCAAAAATTATTTAAAAAAACTTCAGAAATTATTGGAGAGACTTATGATGTGTACGCTGAAGATAGGTTGACAAATGAATTTACAGTAAAAATAGACGAAAAATGGTAAAATTAGATATTGATGGTAAAAAATATGAAGTTCCAACAGAATGGAAGGACATTACATTAAATTATTGGTGTGGTTGGTATGATATTATAAAAAGTCATGAACAAAAACATAAGGCTAAATTAAAAGAAGGGGAGTTTGATGAAGAAAAACCATTCTCTAAAATTAGTACAGTTGAAATGTTAAAGATGAATACTGATATTTTTCAATATATAACAAAAATTGATGATAATACCCTACAAAGATGTGATGTAGATAGTATTAGTAGAGCTATGGAGTTTATAGGCAAGGTAACAGAGGAATATACACCTATGGGAGTAGATGGATTTATGTTTGAAGAAGAAAAATACTTTTTCCCTAAAGAAGCTATGTTTGATAACACTTTTGGGGACTATATTGAATCTACACAGTTAGATATGACTATTGATAGTATGAAACATGGAGTATTTGATGTTTTACCAGAGCAGATGGCAATTTTGTGTAGGAAAGCTGGAGAAGAATATGATGAAGATTCTATAGATAAAAAAACAGAGAAGTTTAAGTTACTTACAATGGATATCGTTTGGGAGTTCAGTTTTTTTTTAAGCATACAAAATCTCAAATTGACAAATCATTTCCAAATATCTTCGGTGCAAAAACAACTGTTACAGGAGGCGTAAGAACAGACGGGGAATATAAAAGGTTTATAAAACCTTATGGTTGGTTAAATAGTTTGTATAGTATAGCAGAGAAGGGGGTATTTACAGAAGGGGGTAAAAATAGTATAGACGCAGTAAAAGACGCAAATCTATATAAAGTATTAACATATATGAGTTGGCAAACAGCTCAAAAAGATTTTGAAGCTGCAGTTAATGATAAAATTAGGAATCCTAACAGAATAGCATGATAAAAGAAGAAGATAAAGAAAAATTGTTAAAATATATTGAAATACTTAAGTCTCAAGAAAATAAAAATGGAATGATAGGTAACAAAATACATTTGAATAAAAATAAACACAATAAGAAAAATAAATATAAAAAATTATGGCTATCACAAGATTAACAGACTTTGTAACTGTAGCTACAAACAAATGGACTTATGGGGATAGCGCTTTCAAGTATGAGGGAGAGGTAAATCAAGACCATGATACTATTTATCCTTTAATGGTTATGACGCCGCCTACATCTAGGATTCCTGATATATATGAAGGATGGGAGCATTACAATGTAGAGATTGAGTTTTACAATAGTTATCAAACAGCCGCTCAAAATGCGGTAACATTACAACAAAGATGGGATAACTTACAAGATTTAGCTTTAGAGTGGTTAGACAATGTATTGATAGAGTATTCTGGAGGTGTAATTGTTAATCAAACTCCTAACAAACCTCCAACTCCAACAGAGGTTTATATAGATAAAGAATCTTTAAGAATAGATAGAATAAAAAATGACAAGAACGATAAGTTATGTAGAGTAACAATGAGTTTTGACATGAGAATGTTTACAAGATGTTTTACTCCAAAATCTGTTTATCCTGACACTATATCTAGATTTGCTTTATGGATGAAAGCTGACAGCAATGTAACTTTTAATATACCAACAAAAAAAGTAAGTAGTTGGAAGGGTATGTCTCCCACATCTTCTGTTGTTGCTCAAACCGACACCACAAAACAAGCATTAAGGTATGGTTATGACGGCCCTCAAGACAAATCTCAGATAGTTTTTAGTGGTTCTGATAGTTTTAATTCTTCTAATAATATGCCTTTAGGTTCAGCTGGAGAGATGAGTTTATTTTTTGTTGTTAGAAACTCATCAAGTGCAATGACACAAAAATTTGTATTTTCTTCTTGGAGAAGTGATAATTTGGTAATGCGGATATCTCTTACCCCTGTAAGTATATTGGCTGAATTTATTAATAGTGGTATAGCTATTGAATGGGATAAAGCTATTAGCACAACCAATGGAGACTGGTTTATATTTTATGTTCAATTAAAAAATATAGTGGGGAATGACTACAGTGTAGTTATTAGCGAAAATAACGAGGTTGAAAGTATTAGCGGAGCAGCGGCCTTAGGTCTTTTAGATTGGACTACATTTCCATCATTCCAAATTGGATGCTCTACTTTGTCTACAAATACTAGCTATAAGCCTTATCATGGAGATATAGCGGAGGTAATTGGATATAATAAAGCTATTAACTCGGATGAAAAATCACAAGTATTAAATTACTTAAATAACAAATATAAAATTTATTAAATATGGCAGTTAATTTAAACGGAGGAGTGTCAGCTGTAAATATAATGAAATCTCCATACGCAACACTTACGACAAGTGGATATAGTAGAAATGACCAAGCTAGATTAATTTCATGTAATCAGCCTTTAGTATATCAAATTAACTGGGGTAGCACACTTCCTAGAATAACTAACACTTCATTAGATTCGGCTTTACAGGGTGGAGATGTGGTAAATGTTTTATTTGATGTTTATATTGGAGTAGATTATGGTACTTCTAGGACTGTAAATAATTCAACAGGAGCTACTAATATGGTTTTAGCTGGAACATTAAGAAAATCAAGAGATTTACCATACAAAGCTAATGAAGGTATAAATCCAGAATCTGGGACTTGGAACACAACTATTAACTACCATACTTTTACTGTTGATATTGCTCCCATAGTAAAAAATTATTTATCTTACACTTTAGTTCCAATCAAAAAAGGAGCTATGTCTCCTGAATTTCAAATGGGAGGCCATTATTCTACAAATGACATATATCCATTTACATCTATTCAAGGTTCTTCTAGATTTGTTGATGTTCAAATTAGATTTGAAGTAAAAGAAACTACATCTGGAAGTAATTTAGTAATTGCAAATGACGGTACTAATGATGTAAGAAAAAATACTAGCTCATATCCTATAATAAATAGCGTTCCTCAATATACGGGGTGGTACGGAAATCTTAATTTATGGAGAATAACAGGAGCTTATTACGCTACTCCTAGAGGTAAATTTTTATCTTTATGCCCAAATGGGGAGGGTTATGTAGAAACTCCTCCGTACTCAGCTCCAAAACTTGTAAGAGAAGATGAAGAAGCGGAGTGGTTATCATATTATTTAGATACTTTTACTAAGACTGGAAATACTTTAGATTCTATTGATTGGTATATGCGTGTAACAGCTACTAATTTTGATGGCTCAACAAATTATGTAAATATCAGGGATTGGCAACGGACAGTAGGAGCTCCATCTCCATATGTTTCTGGTAATTTTGGAACCGCCCCTCTAAATACACCTTTTCAGGGTAAGTATATAATGCAAAATGTATCTCCTGCATATTTGAATACTCTTACTAATTGGACAGGAACAGGAATAACAGCTAACACAAAGTCTTATCAGGCTGTTCTGTTTTCAAATGATGGAGCTTCAACTTTTGAGGTTAGCGAAACAAGACATTACCAGATAGATAGAGAGTCAGCAAATGCCGCCTTCCCTTTTGTAAGATTTCATTGGGTAAATAGAATGGGGGGTATAGATAGTTATACAGCTAAGAGAGACACTACAGAGGGGGTGGATGTTACTAAAACATTTTTTGAGAGACAAACTACTGATATGAGATATATACAGGAATATGGATATTATAGCTCTGGAACTTGGTCAACTATAGGAAGTCAAGACACATTAGGAGCTGATATATATAAACCATCTATAGAAACTTTAGGAATGACAGCTACAGAAAAAGGTAGTGTTTTTACAGAGCCATTAAATTCAGTTCAAGCTAAATGGTTAGAAGAAATAGTAACATCTCCAAATGTTTGGATAGAATTAGAAAACGCAGCTAGTAAAAGAGCTAATGAAAGTAATCCTTCGTCTCATCCGTCAAAAAAAGATTATTTTCCTGTAATTATAAATAATTCAACGGTAAGCACTGTAGATGAAAGTTTAGGACTTGTTAAATTCAATATAGAATACACACATTCACATAAAATAAATACACAATCTAACTAATGGCTAAAATAGAAGTACAGATACTAGATTATGAAAATAGTGTTTTAGGAACATTAGATATTACTGATAGTGAGAATTTTCCTCTAGCATTAACTTACCTTATTTCAGATGGTAGAGATTTAGAGTCAAGATTTGGAGATTTCTCAAAATCATTTGATGTTCCAGCTACAAAAAATAATAATAAATTATTTGACAACATATATAATTCAAAAATAGATGACACGAAAGATATTGTTGGGTTAAAAGATTGTAGAATATTAATAGATACTGTAGATTTTTTTAGAGGTAAGATTCAGGTAAAAGGAAACAAACAATCATCAAAACCACTATCTTATTCTTGTACTATTTTTGGTGGTAATTATGGATGGTTGTCTAAAATAAAAAACAGAAATGTTTGTGATACATTTGATACAAATGGAGAGCTAATAAAGAATGGAGATTTTGCAACTCAGGTAATAAGTGGAGTTTCGGGAGATTGGATTGAAGCATTTGGTTCTCCTGGATTATTTTGGAGCTCTGGCATTATGATTTGGGGCGCTCCTCTAATATTCAAACAATTAGACCAAGATATAACAAGTATAAACAATCAATTAACTGTTGGTAATAGATACGAAGTTTCTTTTGAAATAATATCTTATGGGATTGGTTCTTTAGAGGGAAGTATAACAAATAGCTCTGGAGACACTTCTGTATGGTCAGGAGCTAATAATGTTGGAGTATGGAGTTATCAATTTATTTTGGGAGATGCGGGTACTGGAGCTAATCTAAATACCTTTAGTTTAAGGTCGGGTTCAAGTGGATTTACAGGTGCTATTGATAATGTTTCTCTTAGAGAAATTAAAACAATAGAATATACGCCTGCTAATATAATATCTAGCTGGACAGACACCCAAGCAACAAGTGATATTGTTTATCCACTAATAGATTATGGTAAGTGGGACTCAGGTTGGGGAGGAGCTTGGTTAACGGGAAACAATATGTTTGGGAGTGAAACTAAAGATATGAGGCCATCATGGTATCTTTATAATTTACTTGTAGCTATGTTTAGAGATGTTGGATATACTCTTTCAAGTAATTTTATAGAAAATGCTGATTTTAAAAAATTAATATGTCATTTCCCTCCTGACTTAGATAAGTTAGATAAACTAAGACCTCCTGAGGTTATGGTTTCAAAAGAATTTTGGAATCAAGATAGTCCTACAGGTGGAACTAAGGCTATATGGGATAGTACGATAACATCAACAGATTATCAAACATTAGTAGCTAGTAATAATAAAACTATTAACTCATCTTCAGATACAGATACTGGATGGATTACACTAAAAAATGATAAAATAATTAGCGATATAAATGGAGATTACGATGCGTCTACAGGTATATGGACTTGTTCTGTTGGAGGTAAATATAATTTTGAATCAGTAGCTGAATTAATAATTGGTAACTTTGAAAATGACCAAGCAACAGAAGCTCATGTTGCGTGTAGATTAAAAGTTTATATGGGTATTTTTATGAAGCCTTCTGGTGGTTTATCTTTTAATTTTCCTCTAGCTGTAACATCAGAAGATAACGCTAAAGTTGGTGGTTGGGATTACAACAATTATATTGGCACCGCTACAACCACCTCTAGTTCTTTCAGCTATCCGTCTACATCAGCACCTTTGTTAAACGCTGTTAGCGTAGGAAATTCAGCTGAAGTTACTCTTGACACTGGAGACCAAGTAATAGTAAGGGTAAAAGTAAAAGCAAGGTCAAGTACTACAGCTACTAATGTTAGGTGGGGAGTAGCTGCGTTAAACGACAATTTTAGAACCAGTGTAACAGGATATAATTATTTTTATATGAGTTTTGCAAATCTTCCTTTTGCTAATTTTTATCTTCACACAGATGTTGATAACATTATAAATATTTGGGAAAGATACGAAACTCCATATTTTAAAATAACCGCCACATCCTCAGACTATCAGTGGGGAGAAAGATACAAATACTCCGACCTACTTCCATGCAATATATCTCAAGTTAATTTCATAAAGGGTATTGCTCATTTATTTAACCTTCAGTTTAGGACTGACCCTACTTCTAAAACTGTTTATATTGAGCCTTTTAATGATTTTTACAAAGATAAAAGTTTATCTTATGATTGGACAGATAAATTAGATTTATCAAAAGAAATTGAAGATGATTATAATATTGGACTTAATGAGAGAGTTTCATTTCAATACAAGAATGATGGTAGTGATGGATTAATGACATATATTAACGATTCTTTTAAAGAAGCGGGAAACGAATATAACTTTTATAATTATTTTGAGGAGTTAGGAGAAGATTATAAGAAAGGAATGACAAAATTTGAAAATCCTGTTTTTTCATCAACTTGGAATGATTGGAACCCAGCTGTTAAATATGATTACCCTCCACTTACTCCAGCTATAAACTCATCAGAATCTTTATATGGATGGGATTTAAGCCATATTAGCATGTATACAGTTGAAAGACCTGATAAAATATATAAATATAATCCAAGAATACTACTTTATCAAGGATATATTGACAATCCAAACAGCTCTAATATAGTTACAGGATGGAATTATTGGGATACAATAAACTCAAGGGTTTACTCTAACCAAACCCCAAGAGCTACATTTGTAGATTGGGATAATAATTCAGGAGACAAATTCACAAACTTATCATTTAATGATGAAATTATACAACCTCCAACGACATCAACACCAACTACAGTTGAGGGTCTGTATAGTGTATATTGGAAAAAAATGATAGAACAATTAAAAGCAAATCCAAGAATTAGAACTATGCATATAAATTTAAACTCATCTGACATAGCTACTTTAGATTTAAGTAAATTAGTTTATATAAATGGTTCTTATTGGAGAATAAATAAAGTTGTTGATTATGCTCCTCTAAAAAATACAACAACAAAAGTTGAGTTTATACAATGGATATAAAATTATAAAACATGCCAGGACAAATAAAATCAAGCAAACCAACATTAAGTGGAATATCATCTACACCTCCTTCTAAAAATGCATTAAGTGTTAATAGAGAGGGGGTTCTTATGGAAAGAGCAGGGCCAATATATATGACTCACACAATAACAAAAACTGAGGTATCTACAACTACTGAGGAAGTATTAGCAAGTGTGGGAGTTTCTATAGATAGAACTTGTTGTGAAGATACAACTTTAGTGTCAGCTGTTACTCAAAACACTACTAATGCAGTTTCAGCTGTATCAACCACAGAAACTACAGAAGATTTAATATTACCTATTCTTTATACGGATTCGTATGATAATTTAATGCCTATTGTAAGGTCAACAACATCGGAAGATGTTTACGGTGGTCAACCATTACAAAGAAGAACAAACTAATGGCTGAATATAAAGAAGTAAAAAGTGAATTAAGGTATATAGGAAAGAATCTTATAAAGTATATGTCTATTATAATTGACGAACAGGGACATAACGCTTCTGGTAAACTTATAAAAGGTTTTTATTATAATGTTACTGAAAGTAAGGGGTTAATACAACTGTCTATAGGTAATCATAATTATTACTGGGAAATGATTGATAATTATGGTAAACAAAGATACCCTGCTACTCCTGTAAAAAGAAATGTTATTTTAAGATGGATGAAAAGTAAGGGGTTTCAGGGAGATAGAGAATATTTACAAAAGGTAGCTACCGTTATATCAGGGGAGTTAAGCAACGAAGGGTGGCCAACGGAAACAGGCATGTCAACTCAAGGAGCGTTAAGTAATTTCTCAGGTAAAGCAGATATGATGGCAGAACAAGAAGGTTTATATAATGGTTTAGATTCAGCTTTTAGTGATGAGGTAGATGACCTTTTTAGATTCTTAAATGAAGAAGGTAATATAATTGATGTAGTAGCAGGTTAATAAATAAAAAAAATATGGCAGGAAAAGTAAATAAGATAATAAATGTAAAAGTTGAGGGTGTAGGTAAAATCAAACAGCTTGAAGAAAGTCTTAAGAAATTAAGAAAACAGCAAAGAGACATCAAGAAGGATATGAAAGATGGAGCTAATGCTGGTAAGCATGCCGAACAACAATATAAAAAGAACGAAAACGCTATTAAAGGTCAATCAAAAGCTTTAAGAGATACAAAGAAAGCTATGTTAGACGCTAATAACACTACTAAAAAAGCAACTAGCTTACAAAACTCAATGGCTATGGGTGTTATAAAGGGAGCTGCTGCTTTTTCTATATTAGTAACTGCTTTTAGGAGAGTTAGTCAAGCTTTAACTACAATGATTGGTACATTTACTGAGTTTGAATTTACTATGGCTAAAGTAAAGGCGGTTAGTGGAGCAAACGCAGATGAGTTTAAAAAACTATCAAATTCAGCTCAAGAATTAGGTCGTTCAACATTCTTTACCGCATCTGAAGTAGCTAACTTACAGTTAAATTTATCTAAACTAGGATTTACAACTGATGAAGTTTTAGCAGCTACTGAAGCTACTATTAATCTATCTATAGCTACAGGTAGTGATTTAGCAAGAAGCGCAACAGTTGCTGGTAACGCTGTTAGAGGTTTTCAATTAGACGCTACTGAAACAGGTAGAGTGGTGGATGTTATGGCTGTTGCTTTTACATCTTCTGCTTTAGATATTGAAAAATGGCAAACATCCATGACTAAGGTCGCTCCAATTGCCACTATGGCTGGATTTAGTATTGAAGAAACAACAGCTATTATGGCTAAATTATCTGACACAGGTATTGAGGCTTCTATTGCTGGTACATCTTTAAGAAATATATTCTTAAAAATGCAAGACCCTACTTCTGAATTAACAAGAAAGGTTGGTCATACCATACATAGTTTAGATGGTATGTTAAAAGTGTTTAAGGATATGCAAGCTGAGGGTACTGACTTAGCTGATGTACTAACATTTATGGATGTTAGACAAGTAGCTGCTTTTGGAACTATGTTGGAGGGAGCTGATGACATACAAGTTTTAGTAGAAAAATTAGAAAATGCTGATGGAGCAGGTCAAAATATGGCGGACACTGTGGGAGATACATTACAAGGAAGTATATTAAAAGTTAAGTCAGCTTTTCAAGGATTATCTATATCTATAGTTCAAAATTTTGGAGGAGCGTTAAAAGAAACTTTGAAAAATTTAGCTAAATGGCTAAATAAACTAGCTAAAAATCCAAAGATACTAACAGATATTGGTAAAAAAATAAAATGGTTAACTACAATGCTCGCTTCTTATGTTATAGGAGTTAAAGCTGCAACTTTATATACCAAGCTTATGGGTTCTTCTTTTATTGCAACTGCTACTGCTTCAGGGGTTGCTGCAGCGGGTATAAAAGCTGTAAAAGCTGCTGTAAAAGGATTAGTAACAGCGGTAGCAACAACAGGTATAGGTTTACTTGTTGTTCTTTTGGGAGAGTTAGCTGCGGCGTGGATGTTTTCAAATAACGAAGAATTAAAGGTTATAAGTACACAAGAAAGATTTAATCAAGCTTCTTTAGATGGAGAGGTGGCTATTAAAAAAGTGCAGAATGAAACTGAAAAACTTATATCTGTTAAAAAAGATTTAGTTAAAATTCTTGGAAAGGAAGGGGATGCTACACAATTAAACCGAGTAGAAACTGAGAAATATAACCGAAAAAAGGATGAAGAAAGAAGGCATATAAAATCTCTTAACACACAACATAAACAATATACAGACCATTTGCTAACAGAAAAAAGTAGTATAGAGGATATAACTGCAGCGACACAAGACTTGATGAGTGCCATGACATCTAAGTTAGCTTTAAATGTTTATGAAGAACTCTCTGGAGAAGCTGTAAAACAACAAATTCAACTTGAGAGGTCTACTGAGGCTTTAGCAAAGCATCTTATAGAAAGGTTTAGTATGAGAGCAAGAGGAGAGGAAACATTTGGGCTAAAATATGCTTTTATAGGTGATAAGATTGATTTGGGAAAGGGAGGTTTTGATGAAGAATACTTAGATTGGTGGATGACAAGTAAGACGGGTGAATCTCAGGGTGCTAAAGTTACTTCAGATAAAAATCTATACAGCTCATTAGGGATGGATGCGATGGATGATAATACAAAGGCTCTTTTCATGAAAAATGCTAACGAGTGGATGTGGAGATATTTAGCAGATATAGGCTCTCCTATAGCGGGAACAGAGGGTAAAAAAGGAAGTGGTGTTAGCGATAAGTTTACCGCTATGGATAAGGAGCTTCAAAAATTTATAGAGAAGTTTGTTAAGGAGCGTTCAGGAAATGTAGATTTTACTTTTACTGATTTATATTCATTAGGCGATGATAATGATGGTGATGATGGCCCTATGAATAAAGACGCTGTTAATGTTATGACTACTATAGTAAACAAACATCTTAAATCTTTTTATGATAAAGGAATAAAAGATGAGAAGGAATATAGGTTAGGGTTATTAAATGCTCAGAAGACTGGAATTATGGAGTATATAGGTCAAGAAACAAACGAGACCGAAAAAGAGAAGGCTGGTGTAAAATTAATGAAACTACAGAAGCAAATAGATGATGAGGTATATAACCAACTATTAAGTTCAATAGAAAGAGATAGGGTAACTAGAAAAGAAGCTGCTCAGTTAGCTGTTGTTAATGGAACAGCTCAAAGAAAAGACTTATATAATGTGTTAAATAAAATTGATGAAGAGCAGAACGAGAAAGTATTACAAGCTACTATTGATGCTGAAAAAGATGTATCAGCTATAAGGTCTAAAATCAATGAACAAACTATAACAAACAAACAAAATAATTTTAAAGATTCTGAAAGAATACTTACGGAGGAGTATGAGAAAAACAAACTTACATTAGATGAGCAGTACGCTAATGATGAGATTAGTGATATACAGCATAAACAATACATGCTGTTATTAGAACAAGATTATTTGAATGATAAGAAAAATTTATACCTTAAATATGGAGAAGATACAGCTGGTATAGTAAATCAGTTAAAAAACAATGAAATAGAATCAATAGAAGCTGTTAAAGAAGCTTTAGGAGGTTATCTTAGTCAGTTAGGGGATTTAGGACAATCTATGCAAGATTTAGCTGGAGATGAAGAAAAGTTATCAGGATTAAGAAAAGCTGGGGTGGCGATAAGTCAAGCTGCCGCTACAGCAGAGAAGGTTTTAGCAATAGCTAAGACATTTACAGCTTTGGCTACAGCTAAAACAACTTTAGCAGAAGTTCTTAATATAGCTAATACTCCAGCATATATAGGAGCTAATGCTAAAAAAACAATTTCTAATATAACTACAGCTGCTTCAGGATTTATTGCTACCATTTCTAGTGCCGCTTCTAGTTTGAAATTCCCTTTTAATATATTTGCTATTGGTGCTACTTTGGGAGTTCTATTTGGAGCTGTTAAAAAGATTAAAGGAGCTTTTGGGGGAGGTAAAGATATAGGAGTTTCTTCTGAAGGAGGAGGAGGTGGAAGTAGTAGTAGTGGAGGTGGTAGAAGTAGCTCTGGAGCTATGTCTTATTATACTTATGGTGGTCAGCACAGTACATACGCTGATGGTGGTATGGTTTATGGTAATTCTCATGCTCAGGGTGGAGAGAAGTTTGCTGTAGGTGGTAGAGTGGTTGAATTAGAAGGAGGAGAGGCTGTTATAAATAAAAGAAGTACATCAATGTTTAGAAGTCAATTATCAGCTATGAATACTGCTGGAGGAGGAGTTAGGTTCGCTGATGGAGGTGTAACCAATAATCCCTCATTTGCTCAAACACAATTTGATGTTACCAACCAATCATCTAATAGAGGAAGTTCTAGGGTAGTAGTAGTTGAAGCTGATATAACATCTACACAAAACACTATAAAAACAATAGAAGCTGAAGCTAGTTTTTAAAATAAAATTATAAAGAAATGTTTGTTAATAAAAAAGTTAAACAAGATAGATTAGATACTTGTAAAAGCTGTAGTTTTTACAGAAATTTTTTAATGTTAAAAAAACCTAAATGGGAATGGGGAGCTAGGTGTGGTAAATGCACTTGTTTTTTAGATGCTAAAGCTACATTAAGTAAGGATTTTTATGGGGAATGTCCTATGGGTAAATGGAAAGAGTAATCAATAATTTTATAATATGAGTATAGAGGTAATTGCAGAAAAAATTAAGGGAGAAAAAAGAAAAGAAATAATGGATAATGTTATTAGAAATAAGGAATATATGGAATCTAAAGAGGTTTATCATCCTACAAGTTTACCATTCTTATTTGCTGAATGGCATAGACATTTTCCTAATGTTAAACAGTCTATTAGTTGTTTGGGGTGTAGAAAAGCTGTAGTTAAATTCTGGACACAGGTATCTAACTTTTGGGAAGAATAATATGGCTAAAAGAGAAAATAAAGCAGATATAATAAAAGAGTATATAGATTTATTATACAGTGAATTAAAAACAAGGTTTGGGGAAGAACCTCAAATAAAAGATATGTTATCTCATTTAGTTGAAAGAGGAATGATAGAACCAAAAAGACTAAGGAATTATATGGTAATAAAAGATTTTGACAAACTACTTGTAATAAATGATGGAAATAGAACTCATAGTTTCATAGATTTATCTATAAAATATGATATAACCGAAAGGACTGTTCAAAACATAGTTTACAAGGAGAGAGATAAGTCAAGAATGACGAAGAATGTTAGGTGGTAAATCTTTTTTCCGCTTTTTTCGTAAATGTAGTATTAATTAAAATTAAATTTGTAAAATGAATAATAATAAACAAAGTTGGTATTCAATAAACGCTAAACAAACAGATGGTTTTGTTGATGTTTATTTATATGATGAAGTTGGTAGTTATGGTGTTTCAGCTAAAGATTTCGTTAATGATATAAAGTTGTTGAAAGGTAAAGATATTTATCTTCATGTTAATTGTGTTGGTGGAGAGGTTTTTGATGGTATGGCGATATATAACACTCTTAAAAAATATAAAGGAAAGGTTATAGCTTATATAGAAGGTATAGCTGCAAGCATGGGTAGCATTATTCCCTTAGCTGCTGACGAGATTATAATGTCAGAAAATTCTTTATATATGATACATAATGCGTGGGGTGGAGCAATGGGAGAAGCTTCAGACATGAGAAAAACTGCAGCCCTTCTAGACAAATTAAGCTCTGAAATAGCTAACATCTATTCTAAGAAAACAGGTTATCCTGTTTCTGAAATTAAAGATATGATGGATGAAGAAACTTGGTTCAATTCAGAAGAAGCTTTGCAATACGGATTTATTGATAGAGTATCAGATGCTGTTATGGTAGCTGCTAAATATGATATTAGTAATTTTAAAAATAAAACTCAAAAACAAATAGTAAATCAATTAAATAATAACAAAAAAAGTAAAAAAATGACTGAAGATTTAAAATCGTGGTTCAGTGCTAAAGTAGAAGAAGTTGTTGCTGCAGTAAAGGGTAATGTTGATGCTACTGAAGTTTCTGAAGTAAATGTTATTTTATCTGATAATGAAGAAATCTCTAACAAGCTTTCTGACTTTGAAAATAAAATATCTGAAATTAATGCTTTATCAACTTCTAAAGATGAGGAAATTACAGAATTAAAAAATACTGTAGATTCTTTAAACTCAGAAATTGAAAAGCTAAACAACAAATCTAACGCTAAAGGAACTGAAATCTCAACTGATTCAGACCCAGCGGTAGTAGAAACAAAAGAAGAAGTAAGTAATGAAGTGGCGTTTTTTAATGCATTAGCTTCTAAAATCAAATCATCAATATAAATAATTAAAAAAGAAAAAAAATGGCAAATATAGCATTAGATGGATTAGGAGGTGTTTATGAAGGTAAATTCGCTTCAAAAATCTTATTAGAACCAATGTTTACATCAGATGACATTATGGGTAACTACAGAGTATATCCAAATGTTAAGTATAAACAAAACCTTATGTTAGCTCCTAAATTACAGGGGATAACAGCAGTAAATGACGCTTGTGGAGCTAACGCTTGTACTCCAGCAGGATTTACAATCGCTCCAAAAGTAATTACAACAACTAACACTTCTGTAAAACAAGAACAATGTTGGACAGCGTTTAAAGATGATGTAATTGTAGAGTCTTACAGAGCGGGAGTTGATATGGCTGACCTTTCAGGTACAGAATTAGCTGACGCAATCATCAACAGAACTAGAGATGGTATTAAGCATGACTTAGTAAGAAATATGTGGGCAGGAGATTCAGGAGCTGCAGTAGCAGACTGTTCTTACAAATCAATGGGAGATGGACTATGGGAAGCTTTATCAGTAGGTACAGCGATTAACGGAGGAACTCAGTTAAGAGAAGTTACTGCTGGTTCAACAGCTGCGGGTAATCTTATTGCTGTAGGTTCTGCAATTGCTCCAGTAGATGCAGTTTTATTACTACAAACAGTATTTGATACTGCTCCAGCTGAACTACAACAAGTTCCAGCTTCAGAAAAAAGAATGTTCGTTACTCCAAATATTTATAACGCATACTATGGTTCATTAACAACTATATCTGCTGCGGGTGCGGTTGATTACGGACACTCAGAAGCTCAATCAGGTGTTAACTATGAAAGATTAAGATTTAGAGGCGTTGAATTAGTATGCATGTATGAGTGGGATGAAGCATTAACTGCTTTAACAGGAGCTGATTTACCTCCATTGTTTACTGCTGCTACAGCTGGTATTCAAGCAACTCAAGGTTGTATTTATGGAGCTAAAGATAACTTCTTTATTGGTACTGATGTTTCAGCTCCAGAGAATGAGTTAAAAATGTTCTATGATGAGGTAACAGAAAAAATGTATATTCGTTCAGCATTCACTATGGGCTTCCAATACGGTTGGAACTCTTTAGTTAATGGAGGTATGCTAGTATAATCGGAATTATTAACAATTAAAAATTAAAAAAAATGGCAATAACTAAAGGATTATCTATCGTATGTAATGATTTACAAAGAACAGGTGGTATATCTCAAATATTTCTAAGAAGTTGGGCGACAGGAGATTTAGTAACTTTCGTAAGTACAGCGGGTACAAATCATGAAATTTCAAACATTACAGATTCAGGAGCAGCAACAGCTAATTGGTTTATGTTTGAATTTAAAGATGAGACACCTACATTAAATATAACAGCTACAAAAGAGAACGGTTCAACATCTTTTGAGTGTGTTTTAACTTTTTACTTACCTAGAATAAACAATTACAAAGCAGCTAAATTACAAGAGTTATTAAACACTTGTATGATGGGTATAGTAGTAGATACTAATGGTAATAACATTGTAATAGGAGCTAGTGAAAAGTATTCTGTAGGAGGTTCAGCTAACGCTAACATTGAAAGAAGTCAGACTTACTTAAATCTTACTTCAATGGAAGGTCAAACAGGAGCTGCTTATTCTGAAGAAAACGGAATAACAGTTACATTAACAGCTAGACAATTTGAGCTACCAAGATATTACACAGGAGTTTTAACTCCTGATGTAGATGAAGCTGATATGTCGGCTACTACTACATAATATTTATATAGATTGATAAAAGGGGGTGTAAAAACCCCCTTATATCTTTTTTTATTTATATGTGTGTGTGTGAAAATAATTTGTTAGATTTACAGCAATTAAAAATATATACAATTATGGCAAAATATAAAGCTCTTACAAATTCTCAACAGTTTCGTTACGGAGGAGACAAGTCAATTACAATAACTCAATCTTCATCTCAAGAAGAATTAGCCTTTGTTTATGAAACATTAGGACAGACTAAATTTGTTGAGAGAACAGAAAAAACTAATAAAACTACTAAAACAGATGTTAAAAAAGTCAACAAAGTCAAAGAAACAAACGAGTCCGAAAAAGAGTCAAGTAAAGACAAAAAAGACAAAGAGTAGCACTTTTGAGTTTGGCGTATTTGATTTAGTAACTCCTCCTAATGTGGTGGAGCCACTAGATTTAGACAGGATAAATACTAAGTTTATTCCTTTTGGGAAAGACAATTTATTTCCTCAATATCTATCCGAACTAAAAAGAAAATCATCTACTCATAGGTCTGTATTAGCTCAGAAAGTTGTATTTACTGCTGGAGCTAAATTTGTTTGTAAAGATGACACTACTAGAGATTTTATTAAAGATGTAAATGCTGATGGGGAATCATTGAGAGATGTATTCAAAAAATTAGCAGATGACTATTATACATTTGGTAACGCTTATGTAGAGGGGGTTTTATATGATGGAGGTATAAATCTTTATCATGTAGACGCTACTACAGTAAGATTAGCTAAAAACAAAAAAGATGTTTATATTCATCCTGACTGGAAACACTGGAGAAGTAGAGAGGATGAAATACAAAAAATAGCTCTATATCCTAGAGTAACATCAAGTAGATTTATAATGCAATTTAAAGATTATGAACCTACTTTTAGATTTTATGGTTTGCCTGATTATGTTGCTGGACTAGAACATATATCAGTAGATTATGAAATAGGATTGTGGAATAACACACAATTCCAAAATGGATTCCAACCTTCAGCTATCGTAGAGATTAATGGGGATATGGGAGAAGAAGAAGCAAGAAAATTAGTTCAAGAAGCTCAAAAGAAATTTTGTGGACAGGGTAATAATGGTAAAATAATGTTTATCGTTAAAAATGGAGATACAGCAAATGCCAATGTTCAAATATTAAAAGATGATAGAGATGGTAGTTGGATGGAGCTTCAACAAATAACTGACCAAAATATTATAACTGCTCACAGATGGCAACCATCTTTAAGTGGTATTGTAAGTTCAGGTAAAATGAACAATACAGGAAGTGAGATTAGAATATCTTACGACTTAGTTATGACTACTGTAATTAAAGAAACTTCAGATTTATTACTTACAGGTATTCATAAGTTGTTATATCATGAAATGGGATTTGACCCTAAGAATTTAAGGATTCATTATGAACCGCCTGTTTCTTACGCTAATGATGTGGATATAAAACAAGTATTAACCATAAACGAACAAAGAGCTTTATTAGATGAAGATTTCCCAATGTTAGAAGATGGAGATATGTTCGTTGCAGACAGAGAGGTTATAGTTGTAGAAAAAGATGATGATGGAGATGGAGAATTAGATGAAAGAAAAGAAATAACAGTAGAACAATAGATATGGCGAATTTAAGACAATATAAACCACTTATAACAGCTGCTGAAGTAATCAGTAAATCTTTTACTAACGCTAATACCGACCCTTATCTTATAAGTGATAATAATTTAATTATAACTGAGTTGGCTCATGTAAAAGATAAGTTGGGAATAAAGTTTTATGGAGAGTTAAAAGAACAACATAACAACGGGACACTAACAGCTAATAATAGCACATTTTTAACAGACTATCTTAATGATTGTTTAGCTTGGTTTACAAGATTTGAAATTATAAATGAGATTCAAATGAATAGCACAAGTATGGGGGTTGTTACAAGTATGGATGAATTTAGTAATGTGGTAAATCCTGACGAGTTAAATGTCTATAAACAAGATACTTATAGGAAAGCTGAGATTTTCTTGAAAGACTCTATAGAGTATCTTAACGGTTCTGACCAATCTGGAATGTTCCCAACATATGAAACTCATAAACCTTGTAGAACGGGTGTTTGGAAGAATCATGGAATAATTATGTATGACAGTATTTATGATAGAAGTAGAAATTGTGGTTATGGAGATTATGAATGCAATGATAGATATAATTGTGGATGTAATTATTATGAAGGTTATTACTATTAAAAATTAAAATTATGCCTTGTTTACAGTGTGAAAATAATTTATGGAAATTCGGAGAGACTGGTAGGTGTCAATACGAAAGCAAATCTCAATGTGATGAAGCTAACGCTGATTACTACGCTGAAGAAACTTACAATGATTATCCTCAGTCTGCAACTAATAATGCAAAAAGAGCTATAAAGTATAAAGAAGAAAATGGTAGCGATTGTGGCACAAGTGTTGGTTGGACAAGAGCTGGTCAATTAGCTAGGAGAGAAAAGTTATCAAGAAGTACAATAGCTAGAATGGCATCATTTAAAAGACATCAACAACATAAAGATGTTCCTTATGATGAAGGTTGTGGAGGTATAATGTGGGACGCTTGGGGAGGAACAAGTGGAGTAGAGTGGGCTATAAGAAAATTAGAACAAATAGATAATATTATGGAGTCAAAAATAAAGAACGATATAGACCATGACTATCACTTTCATTTCACTCAAGAAATGATGGAAGAATTACATGGTAATGGAGAGTTAGTTGTATTAGTAGAAGAAGATGACAAAGAAATGGTTGTTAAATTTACTTATGGTAACGAGGAGGTTGAAACTGAAGATTACGAAATAGGAGATGATGAAATAATGGACTTAGCTAAAGAATTAAAAGAGATTAATAATAAATACAAAAAAAATAGTTAATGGCTTCTAACGAACATAAAAATTTAAGCAACGCTAATCTTCATGTGCCATTAGATTTTAGTACGGCGAGTAACAGCACTGTTTTAACTAAGAACTCTGCGGGAGAATTAGCCTGGGATTCTGTAGGAAGTCTTAAAACACACACTGTTACATTAAGAGGGTTTTGTTCTCCATCAAATTCAAATTATTATTACCCAGCAAACATGGATGTAAATAAAGATTTGGAATTTACAAAAGATTATGGAGCTTCTACTATTGACAATGCGACTGTTATAAGTGTTTCTAATATGTTAAGAAGCTCTATTTTTGTTGTTCCTGCAGATTGCACTATATCAAATGTTTATGGGTGGATAACAGGTAAGGACGCTACTGAAACTGTTACATTTGCCTTGGTTAAGGGAAGTAATGTAACTGCTGATTTAACAACCGAATTTCAGGTTGGAGCAGCTACTAACACTATGGTTATATTAGACGAATTTACAGCTTCTACTTATGCTAGCAATACTAAATTAGGAGTTGTTGATAACACATCTTTTGTTATAAATAGTTTGTCTAAGGGAGATTTTTTACTACCTATGATTAAACATCCTAGTGGAGCTAACGATACATATTTCAACCTATCAATAGAATTAAAATATAATATATAAAAAAGAAACAATGGACAAACCAGTATTAAACGAATTATATGAATTAAACGGAGAGGGAACTCAAACCGTTATAAACAATAGCTCAGGATTAGTATCAGGAAACTTTTACAAAGTTGTTTGGGCAAAAACAGGAACAATTACAACAATAACTATAGATGGACAGTCGGGAACCGCTTTAGATGGGGTTCAAGCTACAAGACATTTAGTTTTAACTAATGTTACTAGCTTAGAAATAGCTAGTGGAATAGCAATTGGATTTACTCATCCTTCAGTTCCAGGCATAGAATAAAAATAAAAAAATGGATAAACCAACAGTAGACGCCTTAAGAGAGCTTACGGGAGAAGGAGCTCAAACTATAATAACAGCAGCTTCAGGAAATTTAACAGGCAAAGATTTTTATAAGGTTGTTTGTATAACAGATGTTGATATAGACACAGTAACAGTAGACGGTCAAACATCAACAGCTTTAGATGGATTAGCGGCTAAACGACACTTTATAATGACTAATGTAACTCAGATACAAATTGCTGCAGCAGACACAGGAGCGGTTGCTATAGGATATACAAACCCTACGGTTCCAGGAATAGAATAATAATAACAAAAAATGAAGGGAGAAATGAAAGATAGTATTCAGGTAGTAGCAGCTAATGGAGGTGCTAGTGCTTTAACAATGACGGAGTGTAATGAGATATTAACTATGATTTCAATATCCCTAGCTATAGCTTTTACACTATATAAGTTTTACAAATTAAAAAACAAATAATATGGCAACTACAGTAACAGCCTCAACGGCAACAATAACAATATCAGAAAATATAGTTCTTAACGGAGTTTCTTATGGTAATTCAATAGACAAGTCTTTTGACAGTCAGGGAGAGGTTATACAAAGAATAATGAGCATAGCAACATCTTTTACAGACATTTTTCATACTTCTACAGTAGATGGCAGGGGTCAGGTAGTAGCTGATGGTTGGTGTTATTTTAGAATAACAAATTTAGATGATACTAATTTTATAACACTTAGACTTTTTGATGGGACAGACTCTCAGTTTTTTAAAGTAGAGGCTGGAGAATCGTTTTTCTTAATGAGTCCTGATATTGATGTTGACGCTCCAGGAACAACATTTAATAGTTTTGCAGATATAACTCAGATAGCGGCAGACGCTGATACAGCAGCTTGTGATGTTGAGGTGTTAATGATAACAGAGTAGTGGCTAGAAAAGGATTAGGATTTGTATTCAGGAAGTCTAATAGCAAGAAGCGTAGGGGAGTTCATAGCAAGAACGCTTCTGTTGGTCAAAAAGGCTATAGAAAAAAGTATAGGGGTCAAGGAAGATAATATGAAATTAAGAGTAATAAGATTTAGTAGTGAAAAAGATTCTACTAATGGTCTTTTGTTTGATGTAACAGATGGTGTTAAGTTTTTGTGTTATACTTTAGAGGATGAGTATAGACCTATGGAAGAAAAGATTATAACAGAAACTAGAATACCAGAAGGTACATACAGAATAACTTTAAGAACAGTTGGTGGAATACATAATAAATATAAAAAAAGGTTCTCTGATATACATAAGGGGACTTTGTGGGTAAGAGATGTTCCGAACTTTGAGTATATACTTATACATTGCGGTAATACTGATGAGCACACTTCTGGTTGTTTGCTTGTTGGAGATACTCAAGTTAATAATCAGATTGAAAAAGATGGTTACATAGGAAAATCTACACAAGCTTACACTAGGATATATCCTGCTATAGCTAAAGCTTTAGAGGATGGTAAAGAAGTAACAATAGAATATATTAATTAAATAAATAAAAAATGGAAATTTTAAAAAAAATGTTTGGTTCAAGAAAATTTTGGTACACAGTGGGAGCTATATTTGTTCCTTTTATTGCAGCTAAATTAGGTTTAACCGAAGTAGAAGTTGAAAAAGTTTATTATGCAATTCTTGCTCTTATATTAGGTCAGGGAATAGCTGATATATCTAAGAAATAGTATGGGTATTAAATTAAAAAACCCATTTACAAAATGGATAGGGTCTGCAGTTGCGGACAGTGCCATAAAACCAATTACTGAATTAGTAAAAGCTGTATTAGAGTTGTTTAAGGATAATAAAGGCAAATGGTCTAGTAAAAGAACTGTATCAGGTGTAATTGTATTAGCTGCTTCAGCTGATATAACATCTAATGGTATAACAACAAATAATTTAATACTAACAGGTATAGGTGTATTACCTTTAATTTTTTCAGCATTTGAAAAAAATCCTGTTTGTAGTAATGATTGTTGTAAAAAATAGTTATCTTTGCGGGTAACTACTATTCCCTTATGGGAATATTCTTATGTTTTCAAGTAGTTTTTTTGGGTTGTGAAAGGGGGGTAGTTCCCCCTTTTACGTTTTTATAAGTATTTTTTTTGTATCTTTGAAAAAAAAACTATGAAAGAGTATGGTAGAAGATTAAGACTTAGTAAAGAGGAGGAAGAATTAGTATATCAAAACAGAGCTGAAACTGTTGACAATATAAATGGTAATACAGCCTTAGAAATTCATTTAAAGGATAGGGGTATAAACAAAAAGGATGTTGTTAGTGTTAAGCATTGGCAATCATCATCAGGAGAATTAAGATTCTCTATAGTTACAAAAGAAGATGTAGTTGATAAAGAAAGTATATTACCTAAAATCAAAGATTTAATAGAAAATTACTCTCCAAACTACAAAAAATTAAAAAGAAATAAAAAAGATACTAACGAACATTTGTTAGTAATAAATCCAGCTGATATACATATAGGTAAATATGCAAATAGCGTTGAAACTGTTGATGGTTATGATATAGACACTGCTGTTGAAAGAGTTGTAGAGGGTGTGAATGGTATATTATGGAAGGTAGAAAACTTTAATGTAGACAGAATACTTTTCTGTATTGGTAATGATATTCTACACATAGATAATGTTTATGGAACTACAACTAAGGGAACCCCTCAAGATACAGATGGTAAATGGTGGGAGCATTTTGAGATAGCTCTAGCTTTATATGTTAAATGTGTTGAGATGTTGAGAGAGGTTGCTCCTGTAGATTGTGTTCATAGTATGTCTAATCATGATTACCAAAGTGGATTTCATTTAGCTCACGCATTAAAATCTTGGTTTAGAAAATGTGATGATGTTACTGTTGACGCTGGAATTGCTCATAGAAAGTATTATAGATATGGTAATAGTTTGATAGGATTAGAGCATGGAGATGGAGCTAAGATGGATAAATTACCATTACTAATGGCTAATGAAAAACCTAAAGAATGGTCTGAAACTAAATTTAGGTATTGGTATTTACATCACTTACATCATAAGGTTAAACATAAGTATTTAGATGCTAAAGATTATATAGGTGTTACTATTGAGTATTTAAGGAGTCCTAGTGGAACAGATAGTTGGCATAGTAGAAAGGGGTTTTCTGGAGTTCCTAAAGCTGTTGAGGGATTTTTACACGAGAAAACTAATGGTCAAGTTGCAAGAATTACACATTATTTTTAACAGTTAAACAACCCTTAACCAACACTTTACTGAACCCTTATATATAAGGATAAGGATAAAGATAAGGATAAAGA